>ERZ860059.823-NODE-823-length-16047-cov-3.618747_pt1 | contig 16047 bp, 15 predicted proteins | sample MGYA00510113_ERZ860059 | MGnify/ENA primary metagenome ERZ860059 (study PRJEB30046, sample SAMN00715190) | human gut metagenome | study: EMG produced TPA metagenomics assembly of the A metagenome-wide association study of gut microbiota in type 2...
GCTATTATTATGGTTATGGTAAATACGGCAAGTATTATGGCTATGGCAAGCGTTACGGTTATGGCTATGGTTATGGAGAGAAGCATACAAGTCGGGAGGGTAAATAAACTGCTATTGATAAAACCAAATCAAACATAATATGCGTGATTTCAAAGAGATTCGGGTCGCAGTAGCCGGAACTGGCTATGTGGGACTGAGCATAGCAACACTGCTATCACAACATCATCATGTAACTGCCGTGGATGTAATCCCGGAAAAGGTGGAGAAACTGAACAACAAGGTTTCCCCTATCCAGGATGATTATATCGAGAAGTATCTGGCTGAAAAACCGCTTGATCTTGTTGCCACTTTGGACGGGAGGTCAGCCTATGCTGATGCTGACTTTGTGGTAATAGCCGCTCCTACAAACTACGACCCAGTGAAGAATTACTTCGATACGAGTCGTGTGGAGGAAGTTATCGATCTTGTGCTTGAAGTGAATCCTGATGCCGTAATGGTGATCAAATCGACAATTCCGGTGGGCTATGCCCGTAACCTTTATGTAAAATATGCCCAGAAAGGAGTCAAGAAGTTCAACCTGCTGTTTTCACCGGAGTTCCTTCGTGAAAGCAAGGCCCTTTATGACAATCTCTATCCGAGCCGTATCATCGTAGGTTATCCGAAGATCATTGACGGCTCGGAGTTTGCTGAAGAAAACAAGGCGATCCGGTCTGTTACGGATGTCACTATGTTACAGGAAGCAGCTAGGACATTTGCCGCCCTTTTGCAGGAAGGGGCTGTCAAAGAAAACATCGACACGCTCTTTATGGGCATAAAAGAAGCGGAAGCAGTCAAGCTCTTCGCCAACACCTATCTGGCTCTCCGTGTCAGCTACTTTAACGAACTTGATACATACGCTGAAATAAAGGGATTGGACAGCAAAGCGATCATTGAGGGCGTAGGCCTTGACCCCCGTATTGGGACACATTATAATAATCCTTCATTCGGTTATGGCGGTTACTGCCTGCCGAAAGATACCAAACAACTCCTTGCCAACTATCAGGATGTTCCTCAGAACATGATGACTGCTATTGTCGAAAGCAACCGTACAAGAAAAGATTTCATAGCAGATCAAGTGCTGCGTAAAGCGGGGTATTACACCGCCTCCTGCTCATGGGATACTCAGAAAGAACGAAAAATAACCATTGGCGTATATCGTTTGACCATGAAATCCAATTCTGACAACTTCCGTCAAAGTGCCATTCAAGGGATTATGAAGCGTATCAAGGCGAAGGGTGCTACTATTGTGATTTTCGAGCCTACTATGCAAGATGGTGAAACTTTCTTTGGTAGCCAAGTGGTCAATAACTTAATCAAATTCAAGGAAATAAGTCAGGCCATCATCGCCAACCGCTACGATTCTTGTCTGGATGATGTGAAAGAGAAGGTATATACTCGTGACATTTTCCAAAGAGATTAACTTTATGGTAACATACAATGTTAGTTTAGAGAACAAAGTGGTTTTGGTGACTGGTGCAGCCGGTTTTATCGGAGCCAATTTGGTGAAACGTTTGCTAAATGAGTTTGATAGCGTGAAAGTCATCGGTATTGATAGTATTACCGAATACTATGACGTACGTTTAAAGTATGAACGCTTACAAGAATTGTCTGCTTACGGTGACAGATTTGTTTTCATAAAAGACAGTATTGCTAAAAAGGAAATTGTTGAGTCTATTTTCACTAACTACCATCCTCAGGTAGTCGTGAATCTTGCTGCACAAGCTGGTGTACGTTATAGCATCACTAACCCTGATGCTTATATTGAAAGTAACCTTATTGGATTTTATAACATCTTAGAGTCCTGTCGTCATCATAGCGTGGAGCATTTAGTATATGCTTCTTCCAGTAGTGTATATGGAAGCAATAAGAAAGTGCCTTATAGTACCGATGATAAGGTAGACAATCCAGTATCACTCTATGCTGCTACTAAAAAGAGCAATGAGTTAATGGCTCATGCTTATAGCAAGCTCTATAACATACCAAGCACAGGTCTGCGATTCTTCACTGTTTACGGTCCCTGCGGTCGTCCAGATATGGCATATTTTGGCTTTACCAACAAACTTCGTGAGGGTAAGACCATTCAAATATTCAATTACGGCAACTGCAAACGCGACTTCACCTATGTTGATGATATTGTAGAGGGTATTGTCTGTATCATGCAGCATGCTCCTGAGAAGAAAAATGGCGAGGACGGACTTCCAATCCCACCATACAAGGTATATAATATCGGTAACAACTCACCTGAGAATCTCCTTGATTTCGTGACCATTCTTCAAGAAGAGCTCATAGCAGCCAAGGTACTTCCTGATGATTACGATTTTGAGACACACAAAGAATTAGTGCCAATGCAGCCAGGTGATGTTTCTGTCACCTATGCTGACACAACTTCATTGGAACAAGATTTTGGCTTCAAGCCATCAATCTCACTACGTAAGGGCTTAAGGGCTTTCGCTCAATGGTACTCGAAGTACTATAAGTGTGAAGAGTAGTTTATGCTAAGTTAGTCGAAGTACCAATTACTATGGCACCTGCGAATATCCCCTTTAGACCTTCGTCTTTAGCCTTTCCTTTCCTCTTTCTCAAAATATTTAGTTACTGCTACTGTATTTTGCAACTTTTCTTCTAGTGATAATTCTGTGGTTAGGCTGCTTACAAAAGAATAAAAAATAAAATAATAACAGTCAAATTATGGCAAAGAAAGTTATGCTAGTTTTCGGAACCCGGCCAGAGGCAATCAAGATGTGCCCATTGGTAAAAGAGTTCCAGAAGCGCAACGATGAGTTCGAAACTATCGTATGTGTTACCGGTCAGCATCGTGAAATGCTTGATCAAGTTCTCAAAATCTTTGATGTGAAGCCTGATTACGACCTCAACATCATGAAGCAAGGTCAGGATCTTACTGATGTGACTGCACGTGTCCTCACCGGTCTTCGTGATGTGTTCAAAGAGTGTCGTCCAGATGTTGTACTCGTTCATGGTGACACCACTACCTCAATGGCAGGTGCCCTTGCAGCGTTCTATTCCCAGATTCCTGTAGGTCACGTGGAGGCAGGTCTTCGCACTCATAATATTTACTCTCCATGGCCAGAGGAGATGAACCGTCAGATTACGTTCCTGGAAGGGAAACACAGTAATTTCATTTCGCAGAAAGTGGACAGTTTGTTCGGATGCGACATCTGGGTGGATGCCGAACTGGCTAATTCAAAGACCGGGGATGATTTCTTCTGGGCTTCTACCAACACAGGTACTGCCGACCGTAACTTTGTGATGTACTCTTATCCGTACACTGACAAGGATACGTTTACCAAAGAATATTTTGTGCACAAACGTGACTCCGTGATGAAAGCCAATATCCCCGGATTCAAGGAAGGCGTTTATATGTCGACCGATAGTTTGCTGACCGATGTCCGTCCGATCAATGTACAGAACAGCTACACAATGGAAGCACGTGGCCTGTGGCGTATGAAGGGCGACTTTATGGGTGGTCCGTATGTGTCTCATACTCGTCTGGACGAGAAAAACCAACGAATTATTACAGCAGAAATATTTGTTTATTCACCTGATAAAATGAAACGCAACCTGGTACGCCAGATGGAAGCATCTCTGTATACACTGAAACTTCCGAATGAAGTTCAGCAGAAGCAGATTCCATTGGGAGAAGCATCTAAGGAAGCGGAACAAACTAATAAATAAAAACATGGAAGATAACAAGATAAGGATAGGTATCACCCAAGGAGATATTAACGGGGTGGGCTATGAGGTGATTCTTAAGACATTTTCCGACCCTACGATGTTGGAACTATGTACTCCGATTATTTATGGCTCACCGAAAGTAGCGGCTTATCATCGCAAAGCGCTGGATATACAGACCAATTTCAGCATTGTCAACTCTGCTACCGAAGCGGGGTACAACCGTTTGAGCGTGGTGAACTGTACGGATGATGAGGTGAAAGTGGAATTTTCCAAACCCGATCCCGAAGCCGGTAAAGCTGCGCTGGGGGCTTTGGAACGTGCCATCGAAGAATATCGCGAAGGGTTGATAGATGTTATCGTAACAGCTCCGATCAACAAACATACGATTCAGTCGGAAGAGTTCTCCTTCCCCGGACATACGGAATATATCGAAGAACGTCTGGGCAATGGTGATAAGTCATTGATGATTTTGATGAAGAATGACTTCCGGGTGGCTTTGGTGACGACACATATCCCTGTCAGAGAGATCGCGACTACGATTACCAAAGAACTGATTCAGGAGAAACTGATGATATTCCATCGTTGTCTGAAACAGGATTTCGGTATCGGCGCTCCGCGTATTGCGGTGCTCTCTCTCAATCCTCATGCCGGAGACGGTGGTTTGTTGGGAATGGAAGAGCAGGAAGTGATTATCCCTGCCATGAAAGAAATGGAAGAGAAAGGAATCCTTTGCTACGGTCCTTATGCGGCCGACGGCTTTATGGGTTCGGGCAATTATACTCATTTTGACGGTATCCTGGCGATGTATCACGATCAGGGGCTGGCTCCGTTCAAGGCCTTGGCTATGGAAGACGGGGTGAACTATACGGCAGGCCTGCCGGTAGTACGTACTTCTCCGGCTCATGGAACGGCATACGATATTGCAGGCAAGGGATTGGCTTGTGAAGATTCTTTCCGTCAGGCAATCTATGTTGCCATCGATGTGTTCCGTAATCGTCAGCGGGAAAAAGTGGCTCGTGCCAATCCGTTGCGTAAACAGTATTACGAGAAACGTGACGATAGTGATAAACTGAAGCTGGATACAGTAGACGAAGATTAAAAACGAGTGATGACGAGAGCAGAGATACAACAAGTGAAACAGCGTTTCGGTATTATTGGAAATACTGAAGCATTGTCGCGCGCCATAGATGTTGCCATTCAGGTAGCTCCTACCGATTTGTCTGTGCTGATTACCGGAGAAAGTGGAGTCGGAAAAGAAAGTTTTCCGCAGATTATTCATCAATATAGCCGGAGGAAGCACGGACAGTATATTGCTGTCAACTGTGGTGCTATTCCGGAGGGCACGATTGATTCCGAACTGTTCGGGCATGAGAAGGGTGCGTTTACCGGTGCGATTGGCGAACGGAAAGGGTACTTTGGCGAAGCCGACGGCGGTACTATTTTTCTTGATGAAGTAGGGGAGTTGCCGATGTCTACCCAGGCACGTTTGCTCCGTGTACTGGAGAGTGGTGAGTTTATGAAAGTAGGTTCGTCCAAAGTACAAAAAACGGATGTGCGTGTGGTGGCAGCTACCAACGTCAATCTGACACAAGCGATTGCAGAAGGACGTTTCCGTGAAGATTTATATTACCGGTTGAATACGGTGCCTATCCAGATACCGCCTTTGCGTGAACGTGGTGACGATGTACTCTTGTTGTTCCGTAAGTTTTCCGCAGACTTTGCAGAGAAATACCGGATGCCTGCTATCCAGTTGACGGAGGATGCGAAGAAAGAGTTATTGGCTTACCCGTGGCCCGGCAACGTTCGTCAGTTGAAGAACATCACCGAGCAAATATCTATCATTGAAACCAACAGGGAGATCTCTGCTGCTATCTTGCAGAATTATCTTCCTGCACAAAATACGCAACGTCTTCCCGCGCTGATGGGAACGCGTGAGAGTAAAGGCTTTGAGAGCGAACGGGAGATTCTTTATTCTGTTCTGTTCGATATGCGCCAGGAAGTGGCGGAGCTGAAGAAGATGGTGCACAACCTGATGGCGGAACGTGCCGGACAGGTGGGGCAGGTAGGGCAAATGGGAACGGTGGTTACTACTCCGGTAGTGACGGCGCATCAACCTTCGGTACCTGCTATCATTCACACCATGCAGCCTACGGTTTGCAAGGATGACGATGACATACAAGACACGGAAGAATATGTAGAAGAATCTCCTTTGTCACTGGACGAAGTGGAGAAAGAAATGATACGCAAGGCACTTGAGAGGCATCATGGAAAGCGGAAGAGTGCGGCCAAGGACTTGAATATTTCCGAGCGTACACTTTATAGAAAAATAAAAGAATATGAATTGGATTAAGAAAATAATACGCCCTTTGCTACTGTTCGGCTTGCCGTTGGTAGTCATTGCGTGCACTGTTTCCTATAAGTTTAACGGATCGTCTATCAATTATGATAAGGTAAAGACCATTTCGATAGCCGACTTCCCGATCAAGTCGGAGTATGTATATGCTCCGTTGGCAACCAAATTCAATGAGGACCTGAAAGATATCTTCATCCGGCAGACCCGTCTGCAACTGCTCAAGCCGAGTCAAAATGCCGACTTGCAGATTGACGGAGAAATCACAGGGTACAATCAGTACAACCAGGCAGTATCTGCCGACGGTTATTCTTCGGAGACGAAGTTGACTATCACCGTCAATGTGCGTTTTGTCAACAACACCAATCATGCCGAAGACTTTGAACAACAGTTTTCTGCGTTCCGTACCTACGACTCTACCCAGTTGTTGACTGCCGTACAGGACGGATTGATTGCTGAAATGTCTAAAGAGATCACCGACCAAATTTTTAATGCAACTGTAGCAAACTGGTAATATAAATGACTTCTGTTAACTTTCAACAATGGATTCAGCATCCCGAGACGCTGAATAGGGATACTTTGTACGAACTGCGCAATCTTCTTGCGAGGTATCCGTATTTTCAGTCACTTCGTCTGTTGTATCTGAAGAATCTGTATATTCTCCATGATATTAGTTTCGGTGGAGAACTGCGGAAAGCAGTTCTTTACATTGCAGACAGACGGCAGTTGTTCCGGTTGATTGAAGGTGACCGCTATGATGTGCAGGCACGGAAAAAGGGAGTACCTCTCACGGAGGTGCTGAAAGACGAACCGTCCGTAGACCGCACATTAGCATTGATCGACGCTTTCTTGTCCACAGTACCCGAAGAGGTGACTGCCCGGACCAGTTTCGACTATTCGATGGATTACACCTCTTTCCTTTTGGAGGAGACTCCGGCCACGGAACAGCCGGCTGAAGAAACGCCCAAACTCAAAGGCTTCGAACTGATTGACGATTTTATAGAAAAGAGCGAGAGCGACTCTCCCCTCTGCATGAAACCTTTAAGAGAAGAAATGCCATCTTCGCCAACCTCTTCGGACGAACTTACCGAAGAAGAAACGATAAAGGAAGAAGAGGAAGATGACAGCTGTTTTACGGAAACTTTGGCAAAAATCTATGTTAAACAGCAACGATATTCAAAAGCTCTTGAAATAATTAAAAAATTAAGCTTGAAATATCCAAAAAAAAATGCTTACTTTGCAGACCAAATCAGATTTTTGGAGAAATTGATTATTAACGCTAATTCAAAATAACTAAAAATGTACTTATTATTCATTATCTTAATGGTGATTGCAGCCTTGCTGATGTGCTTCATCGTGCTGATTCAGAATTCAAAAGGAGGCGGACTTGCTTCTGGTTTTTCTTCATCAAACGCTATCATGGGCGTGCGCAAGACTACAGATTTTCTGGAAAAAGCAACTTGGGGTCTGGCTATCTTCATGGTTGTGATGAGCGTTGCTACTGCTTACGTTGTTCCTTCTTCTTCTGCAGCTAAAGATGTATTGTTGGAACAAGCACAGAAAGAACAACAAACCAACCCGTATAATATGCCTACCGGTACTGCTGCTCCTCAGACAGATGCTACTGCTCCTGCAGAGTCTGCACCAGCAACGGAAGCTTCGGCTACTGAAACTCCTGCTCCTGCAGCAGAATAATTCAGTGACAGGATATTCGGTTTAAACTTATTGAGTGAACGGGCTTTTTGACCCGTTCTCTTCATTATAGGCGCGAATTACGCGAATTACAAGAGATTCTAATAGAATCGTGTAATACGTGTAGTTCGCGTCTGTCTTTATTATTGGGCCCGGTCTGCTCTTCTTCATACAGGAATATCCGGTCAGATGTCCTTTTTCTTATAAAATGTTCTCCTTTTTTAGTAAAACAAATGATAATTAGTTAACTTTGTTGCCCGTTACGAGATTATTAACTCCTTTTAAATATTACAATGACAGAACAATTGAAACAAAAGCTGAATGACTCCGCAGTGCTGCGTTGGAGTGTTCTAGCATTAGTCGCTTTTACCATGTTGTGCGGCTACTTCCTCACAGACGTTATGTCTCCTCTGAAACCCATGCTTGAAAAAGAACTTCTCTGGGACAGTTTAGATTACGGTTTTTTCACCAGTGCTTATGGCTGGTTTAATGTATTCCTGCTGATGCTCATCTTTGGTGGTATCATTCTGGATAAGATGGGAGTACGCTTCACCGGAATGGGTGCCTGTTTATTGATGGTGTTCGGTTGTGGATTGAAATATTATGCTATTACTACTACTTTCCCGGAAGGTGCGATGCTTTTCGGATTCAAGATGCAAGTCACATTGGCTGCATTGGGTTATGCTATTTTCGGTGTAGGAGTCGAAATTGCGGGTATCACCGTTTCGAAGATTATCGTGAAGTGGTTTAAAGGCAAAGAGATGGCTCTCGCTATGGGACTGGAAATGGCGACCGCGCGTATTGGAACAACTTTGGCCATGGTGCTTACCGTTCCTTTGGCAGACTTCTTCGGGTCTACGGATGAGAGCGGCGTATTCCATACCAATATTCCCGCTCCTATTCTGTTCTGTCTCGTCATGTTGTGCGTAGGTACCATCGCATTCTTCATCTATACTTTCTACGATAAGAAACTGGATGCTTCACTGGATGCGGAAGGACTGGAACCGGAAGAACCTTTCCGCATGAAAGACATTGTCTATATCATTACCAACAAAGGATTCTGGCTGATCGCATTACTGTGCGTATTGTTCTATTCGGCTGTATTCCCCTTCATCAAGTATGCGGCCGATTTGATGGTACAGAAGTACAATGTTGATCCGAAACTTGCGGGAACGATTCCCGGATTGCTGCCGATTGGCGCGATCATCCTGACACCGTTGTTCGGTTCATTATATGACCGTATCGGTAAGGGAGCCACGCTGATGGTGATCGGGTCGGTGATGCTGATTTTCGTACACACGATGTTCGCTCTTCCTATTCTGAATATATGGTGGTTTGCAACGGTGATCATGATTATTCTGGGATTTGCTTTCTCATTGGTTCCTTCGGCAATGTGGCCTTCGGTTCCGAAGATTATTCCGGAGAAACAGTTGGGAACGGCTTATGCGTTGATCTTTTGGGTACAGAACTGGGGATTGATGGGCGTGCCTTTGCTGATCGGATGGGTGTTGAATTCTTATTGCAAAGGTCCGGTTGTAGATGGTGCACAGACTTATGATTATACTTTGCCGATGGCTATTTTTGCTATGTTCGGTGTACTTGCCCTGATTGTTGCCTTGATGCTGAAAGTGGAAAACAAGAAGAAAGGCTACGGACTGGAAGAAGCAAATATTCAGAAATAATCACAGTATATATTCTATCTGAAAAGATATAAAAGAGAAAAGATATGGCTACGAAAGAGAAAATAAACCTCCTGGAGGTGATCCCTTGTCGTAACGAACATATTAAAGCTGAACAGGAAGGGGAGACTATTGTGCTCTCCTTCCCTCGTTTTAAACGTTCGTGGATGAGTCGTTATTTATTGCCGAAAGGAATGTCCAAAGATATTCATGTGCGTCTGGAAGAACACGGTACGGCCGTATGGAACCTGATAGACGGGCAGCGGACGGTTCGTGAGATTATAGAAAAACTCGCAGACCACTTTCAATATGAAGCAGGCTACGAGTCTCGTGTATCTACCTATCTTTCCCAATTACAGAAAGACGGATTTATTAAATGGATAATTATCCATTAAAAAAGATTGCCCACAGGAGGACAGCACATCCTATCAGTACGCCCATAATGATAAGCGTTCCCCATACGAAATAGCTGTTATCTTTTTCTTTTTTCTTTTCCGAATCCTTGATGATGCGTTCCATCTCTTCCGGAGTCGTATCCGGCAGAAGATAAGGGTCGTTGTTTCTTCTAAGTCGCCCTAACTTGTCATTTCTCCGTTCACGGCGTAAGCGGGAGGCTTCTTTGCCGTCTTTCAGCCGACGTATCATGTCGAGCATATGTCCTTCGCCACCCATCGTTTTGTTTTTTTAGAGGTTTTATTTGCTTTCTTCTCTATCTACTTTCAGTAGTCCACCGGTCACCGGATCAAAGTAAACTTTGATGGTCGAGTTCTTGTTGAATAATACCGGAGCAAGGTATTCTATGATACCGAACTGAGTAACAGGTATTTCTCCTTCATACAATTTCTTTTTGCCGTCCGTCAGCGTCACCATTGCCTGTCCCGGTACGTTATAAGCAATGCCTTCCATCTCTTTCTTCTTTTTCCCGTCCTCTTGCGGAATCTTCACCGTTTTCAGGTCTTTCAGACTGATGTAGAATGGAGTGCCTGCCAAATCGTTGTTGGCAACTATACCCAGCTTCTTTGAAAAGCGGAAAGCTACCTCATTGTCGAATTCCTTATCCGGAGTGAGGCGGACAGTAAATGTCTTTTCTTCTTTATTGCGGACTCCCGAAAACATCTCGGTCATGGCTTCTTCCTGAAGATTCAGGTTGTCGAGCATGATTTTGAGCTGTGCGCCGTCCGAAGGCATATTATCTGCTTGTCCGCGCAATAATGCGTTTTTACTTTCGCGGATATTATAGATTTCCTTTGCTACCAGTTCGGCCATCTTGGCGGTTGAACTTGCCATCAGAATTTCTTCTGTGAGAAAGTCGCGGGGATTGGCTTTTCGTTGGGGAGCAACGGCATTGTTTGCTGCATTCTTTGCATTGTTACTGCTGTAGGGGACATTGATTGATTTGATAAGACCCTCTTCAGTCAGTTCCATAAGAGGAGCTACGGTTTTGTCTTTCAGTTTGACGAAATAAGTAGCTTCGCTGTTTGGTACACCTACAGGTTTCACTTTGACACTGTTCAGTTCCCAGTATTCTTCGGGTTCGGCAGAGACGTTGGTCAGTCTCAGGTAGCGGTCGGCGTATTTGCTGAATTCACCCGGCTTATAGTTGACTTTGTTTGCTTTTATTTCTATTTCTATCTGGGTTTTGGGGAGGGCGTACACTACTCCGTAGTCTTTTCCTCGCGTCACTCCTGTCAGCACTTCGGTCTGCGCATAGGCGGAAGTTGCCATTAGTAGTCCTGTTGCTATGATTAACTTTTTCATATTCGGTTCTTTTTAGCTGATTTTGAAAAACAAAGTTAATGAAGTTATTGAATAAACCGTAAGTTCTTAACTTTTATTCGCTTACAAGTCGCCATGCCGTCGGCAGACAAGTCACGATATCACTTGCGATTAATCCGATCATGCCCTGTTTTTTCTGGGCGATGTCTCCGGCCAATCCGTGAATGTAAGTACCGATCTTTGCGGCGTCTTCGGCGGGATAGCCTTGCGCAAGGAGTGCAAGGATTACTCCTGTCAGTACATCTCCGCTGCCTCCTGTTGCCATACCGGGATTACCGGTCTGGTTGAAGTAACATTTGCCTTCGGGGGTGATAATGGCGGAATAAGCTCCCTTCAGAATGATATGTACTTTGGCAGTGTGCGCCAGTTCGCAGGCTTTCATCAGTCGTTCGTATGAGTCCTGACATTTGCCGACCAGGCGTTCCAGCTCTTTCGGGTGAGGGGTGAGGATGGAACCTTTCGGCAGATGGGTGAGCGTATGCCGGTGATTGGCCAGAATATTGAGTGCGTCGGCATCCAGTACCGTCGGAGTCTGACAATGTTCCAGTTGTTCTATCAGGGCGGCTTCCGTTTCTTCGTTGCGACCGAGTCCCGGACCGATGCCGACAGCTTGGTAATCGTCCGTATCGGTAGGTACGGCAAAGCATGTTTCGCTGACATCTGTTTCTACCATGGCTTCGGGGGCGGACGTTTGCAGAATATCGTTGTTGCATAACGGCGCGTGTACCGTCAGCAGACCTACTCCCGATCGCAGACAGGCACGGGCGGCCAGTACCGATGCACCTGCCATTCCTTTTGAGCCGGCTATCAGCAGGGCATGTCCGAAGTTTCCTTTATGGGCGAATTGTTGGCGTGGTTTGATCAGTGAACGGATTTCTTCGATTTCCAGCATTTCGTAGTTTGTTTCAGTCTCTTCGATTCCTTCTTCGCTCAGCTGGATGTCCAATAACTCCCATTCGCCAACAAATTCTGTATTTTCGGCAAAGAGGAAGGCCAGTTTAGGAAGTTGCAGGCTGAAAGTGACGTCCGCACGGATAATATTGCTTTTTACATTGAATGTATTTTCTTCTCCCATCAGCCCGGAAGGGATGTCGATGGAGACTACCATGGCGGGAGAGGCATTGATATATTTCACAACGGCAGCGAATCCTCCGCTCAATGGTTTGTTGAGTCCGGAACCGAATAATCCGTCGATCACGAGATGTTCCGGTGTCAGTGTGGGAGGTACGAACTGGGTGCTGATTTCATGGAAAGTTACTTCTTCCATCATCTCTACCAGTTCTTTGTTGGTCTGGCAGTCGGGCGAAAGTTCGCCTTTCGTGTTGAAGAGATATACTTCGATCTTGTATCCTTTTTCCGCCATCATGCGGGCGATGGCGAGGGCGTCTCCGCCATTATTGCCCGGTCCGGCAAAGATGGTGACAGGTGTTTCCGGATTCCATCTGTTGGTGATGGCTTTAGTCAGTGCCTGTGCGGCACGTTCCATTAAATCTATGGATGCAATCGGTTCATGTTCAATGGTATAGGCATCTAACTTCTTAATGCTGCTGCTTGGAAATATTTTCATTGCGATATTCTTTTAGTTTTCGACGCACAAACTTACACAAAAACTCTGAATTAATCCTTTATTCCGGTTGGTTTTCGGCTTTTTGGGAAGGAACTTCAGGTATTAATACTTGAGTTGTCAGGTATTAATAGTTGATGTGTCAGTTATTAATAGTTGAGAAGTCAGATATTAATGATTGTTATCTCATTTACTTTTACTCTCTCCGGAGAACATTCATGGCTGTTTGTTAACCTTCCCATGCGTGTTTCTACTACTGTATATTCCTCTGGTTCACCTCTTTCACCCGCAATCGCCTTATTCATCAAAGGTTCAGGAAAAGGGTGGAAGAGGTGATTGTGATAAATATGCTATGGGCATATTCTTGATTAGCTAATAGCTTATTGTTTTTTGCTAAATCTAATGGGGAGTTTGCTCATATAATAAATACTCTATTCACTCTGCTAAAGAAGAAAATCAGTGTAGTTCTCATTCTGCTATTTGAATCAGATATGCATTTTCCAGTGCAAGGTAATCTTGTTTGTACTGTGCGGTTAAATCTCTGACAAAACAGTACTGAATTAACGGATGAGCATTCATTCTTGTATTGAGGAGTGGTAGAAAGTTCTTGGTAATATAGAAAGTATCAATAACTTTGCCATTATCTTCTTTGATTGTTATACGATAATACTCACTCAATTTGTATTCACCTTTGATGGGAATGGCATTTTCTTCATCCAGCACTATATGTTCTTTTTCAAAGTTGCCTGTTTTCATGTTATTATCTGAATAATACAAATCTACTGTTCCTTTGCTGTCTTCCGCATTCATAAAAGTAAATACATATTTATTAATCGGATATGAATTGCCCACTTTGTTCATTAACTCAGTGTGTTCTTCAGATGTAAGCTCGTCTCCCTTCACAATGACTTTTGCTGTAAACGCCTTATGAGTAAGAGTACGATATTTTACAACGACAGACAGTATATACATATTATTCGAACTGTCTTCTATCTTGATGGATGCGCGTCCTATTTCCTTTGCCTTCAATGTTAAACTTCCGTTGTGGTAGTTTACTTGTACCACTTTCTCATTCTCATTGGTCACTTTGTAAGTTCCGTCTCCACCCTTGATGAAGAGTGGTGTCGTTTCTTTGCTGAACGGAGTCAGTGTGTAAGAACGGCTCTCGTTGTCGAACTTAATTTGAGGATCTTCATATTCCAGAGTGATTGGAGAAAAGTTGTCATCATTGTCATTACAGCTCACGAGGCAAATAATACAAAGGAATAACGAAAGTATTCCTGTTAGTTTTTTGGTAGTCATGCTAATTAAAGTTTTAAATGTGCGATATTAGTTTAGTTCTCGTCTGCAAACTTATGAAAAAGAATTGAACTGTTTCTTTATTTGTGCTATTTTTTAGCAGAGATCGGCATAAATGATTAGAATGTAACTAATAATAGCAGCTAATGCCTTGATTATTTGCTTTTTTCGAAAAAAATGATATCTTTGTAGTGCAGTAATGTGCTTTACGTTATTCTCCTGTGCTCACAATGTTTAGATTATAAATATAAATTGTTTAATCTTCTAAAGTTTGCATGATGGAAAAGAAAAGAATTGGCTTGAATGCCGGGAAAGTATGGCGCATCTTAAATGAAAAGGGCGAACAGTCTATGTTCACTTTGTGCCATGAGTTAGGTTTGACGTTCGAGGATGTAGCGATTGCTATCGGTTGGCTGGCAAGGGAAAACAAAATCCTGCTTAGAAAAAAAGAAGGAATGCTCTATGCCAGTATTGAGAATGTTGAATTTACCTTTGGATAAATGGGGACTGACCCACATTTAAGGAGAATATCCACTTGATTATTTACACTGTTGAAAACATAATAAGGTGGGTAACTGAGACTTCTTGCACGCCATCCTGTATTTTTCTATTCCATAAGAATCTTCTTTTTTGAGGCATTTAATCTACTTTTTAGTACCTTTGCGCCCCATAAACTACTAAACACATAATTCATGAGTTCATTGAAAGGGCACCCGAAAGGCCTTTACCTAATTTTCGCAACGAGCACGGCAGAACGTTTCAGTTACTACGGTATGCGTGCTATCTTTATCCTCTTTCTGACGCAGGCATTGCTTTTTGATAAAGAAGCGGCGGCCTCTATCTACGGTAGCTACACCGGACTGGTCTATCTGACTCCGTTGATCGGCGGATACATTGCCGATAAATATTGGGGTATCCGTCGTTCGGTATTTTGGGGAGCGGTGATGATGGCAGTCGGTCAGTTCCTGATGTTTATGAGTGCCTCTTCACTGAACAATACAGACCTTGCCCACTGGCTGATGTATGGCGGGCTCGGATTCATGATTTTAGGTAACGGTTGCTTTAAGCCTACCGTTTCTTCGCTCGTCGGGCAATTATATGAACCCGGGGACAAACGGTTGGATGCTGCATACACCATTTTCTATATGGGTGTTAATGTAGGTTCTTTCGCCGCTCCTTTGATTTGCGGTTTCTTGGGAGACACAGGGAATCCGCAGGACTTTAAATGGGGATTCCTCGCATCCGGAATCATGACGCTGTTCACTGTTGTCCTCTTTGAAACTCAGAAGAATAAATACCTTTTCTCTCCTTCCGGTGAACCGATTGGTATCGTCCCCGACGCCAGACGTGAAAAAAAGGAGGATAAAGCCGAACATATTTTACATCCGAAGATGGACAAACGTACCAAAGTACGTAATATCATCATCATTACTGCCCTTACGGTTGCCTTAATAGCCTTTTTTAGCTATGCCTTTAGCGATGACTGGATTAGTGTGGGTATCTTTACGGCTTGTATTGTCTTTCCAGTGCTCATTCTGCTGGATGGTTCATTGACCAAAGTAGAACGTAGCCGTATTTTCGTAATCTATATCGTAGCTTTCTTCGTCATTTTCTTCTGGGCAGCTTACGAGCAGGCAGGAGCTTCTCTGACATTATTCGCTTCCGAACAGACTGACCGCAGCATTTTCGGCTGGGAGATGCCGGCTTCGTGGTTCCAGTCATTCAATCCGCTTTTTGTAGTGATCCTTGCCTATATTATGCCCGGTATATGGAGCTTTCTGAATAAGCGAAACATGGAACCGGCTTCCCCTACCAAACAGGCAATCGGTCTGTTACTGCTTTCTCTTGGTTATCTCTTCATCTGTTTTGGAGTGAAAGATGCTATTCCGGGAGTAAAGGTGAGCATGATCTGGCTGACAGGACTTTATTTTATTCATACAATGGGAGAAATCGCT
>ERZ860059.833-NODE-833-length-15788-cov-3.350346_pt1 | contig 15788 bp, 8 predicted proteins | sample MGYA00510113_ERZ860059 | MGnify/ENA primary metagenome ERZ860059 (study PRJEB30046, sample SAMN00715190) | human gut metagenome | study: EMG produced TPA metagenomics assembly of the A metagenome-wide association study of gut microbiota in type 2...
CATACCAATATACGAAATCTGCAAAGTCTTTGCAGAACTAATGGATTTATATATAACTGATAATCAGTTAGGTATATAGGGGATAAATCAGTAACACCAGTCGATATTTTATCAAGCAGAAATAGCTTATATATCTATTTGACAGTTAATTACCCTAATTCAGCTAATGTTTTACTCTCTTTTATGTAATACCACTTCTCTACCGAAATGAAAACTATTTATCTTATAATCAATATTATATCTATAAAACAAGGAGCTATTATAAACAAAAAATAGTATCATGCTATAAGAGGCGCTTTTATTTGTATACAATTAATCAGGTAATGGATGTTGCTAATTAAAAACATTGTCCCATTCATTTTTCTTTTAAAGGCAAGGAAATATTGTAAATATTGGAGACTGCTTATATATTGATCTGTCTTAGTTGAGGTTAGATTGCAAAAAGGCTGCTCCGATCATTGGAACAGCCCTCTCTATATTTAAACTCTTCTGTTAAAAATCGTCAGCAGGGAAACCTGTTCGACGGAAGCCTGAAACTTTATAAGTTAATCCATCTTCATCGTCGTCGAATTGTACCATATATACGATACTGTCAGCAGGCATACCACTAGGAGTTGTGGCAGCTTTTTCCAGTACCTTGCCATCAGTTATTTTCACTTTGGATTCATATGTTACATTATCCACAAAGCCTGTTGTCGAGAAAGTCCTCGCTGCATAATTCACGTTTACTTTCAGTTTATATTCCCAGAAGTTTCCTAAATCATCCAACCACATTTCAGTTTCACTGTTGCTGGCTGTATTGTAAGTACTCATTTGCAGATGTCCTGCTCCGAAAGGATCTTCTACTTCTTTCCCGTCAATAAATGCATTCACTGTCACCCACCAGTCTCCTGCCATTTTTTCAACAGCAGTACCACCTGGTTCTGTATCGTTGTCGCATGCCACGAATGTAAAAGCCAGTGAAGCTAAAAGTAATATCATATATTTCTTCATAATCGTATTTTTATTGTTTTACTATAATGTCAAAAGATAGCTGACCGGCATAAGCAACAGTCCATTTCAGAGTCCCAGTCGCAGGGTCCAATAATGTATTAGTCATTTGATCCATGGAATCTCCCCAACCTGCAACATAACTTTCCAGAGGAGTAATGGTATTATCATCATTCAATTCGAATTTGCCAACCATTGCATAGTCCGGTCCATAGCCAGCACGCTGGTCATACCAGCCTCCTAAGAAATCGCTGATATAAAAAATCCCCGGTTCCATCTGGAAAATCACAATCTCATATCCACTGAAAGCTACCACAGAAGGGGCGGTACGTTTGCTTCCTTCGGCTACGGTATAAATTCCGGATTTCAAAGGAGAAGCAGTATTATCTGCCACATATACTGTTCGTGTAAATGTTTTGGCAAAACCGTCCTCGTTGTATGCCGCATATACTAAATTGTAGATTCCCGGAGTGTTGACATCAACACTACCTTTTATCTGAACAGATTCAGTAATATCTTCTCCGTTCATTTCCGCATAATATCCCGGCTCCACAAAGGGTTGCCCTTTTTCTAAAACGATCTTTTCATCACCCTCTCTTTCCAACGTAACAAAATAGGTGACTTTAGAAGTGTCATCTGTTGATTTGTCGCAAGCTCCAAAGACAAACGGCAAACATACTAATATGCTGTATATTATATTTTTCATACGTAAAACTTACTAAGTTATTGGTTACTATTTGATATCCCACCAAACCGGAGTACTTCCCGGTACCCCTGCAGGAGTATTCACATTTTGCTGACGTGCGCTTAATGGATAAGTCATACGTTTCATCAGTCCACCCGCTTCCAGACCATTAGTCCATGGAGCAACTAACTCTCCCGGAGTGTATACTGACTCACTAGCCTGTATCTGTGCTGCTGAATAAGAAGACAGTTTCGGACAATCTGTACGACGAATCTCACTCCATGCTTCCATATGATCCATGTAGAAAAGAGATACCCATTTCTGCATATATATCAAGTTTAACTTGTCTGCCTGTGTAGAAGCAGCAGACCATGCACACGCTCCTTCCAAAATGGTATTCTCTTGACCTGCAAATCCACGAACGGCAAAGTCTGCAGTTACACCTGCTTCATAAGCACTCTTTGCATTCGCATCATCATTGTGAAAACGAGCATATACCTCAGCTATCAGGAATTGTAATTCAGCCTGAGTAAAGAAATAGACAGGTTTTGTGGCTCCGATAGAGTAATCAATCGCACTTACGTTTTTATTTTTCCAGTTGTCAGTACCCAGAATGCTTTGCATATGTGTTTTTCCTCCGGGAAGTTGACCGACATACTTTCCATCCGCATCTGTTTTACTAATACCATAAGCGATTCGAGGGTCTCCCGTGCTGCTTAAATAAGATACTAACGGATAGGCAGCACAATGATTACCGGTCAAGCCGACCGCATTCGTATTATACCATGGATTCCGTTTGTCTGTTTCATCCAAGAAACAATCCAATTTCACGTCACCGGTAAAGAATTCGTTGTTTTGTACTAAGGTCTTCACTTTCTCTGTATACGAAGCCGCATCTATGTTGGCATCAATGAAACGCAGATACATACGGAGGCGAAGAGCATTGGCAAAACCTTTCCATTGAGCGATATTTTTGTTGAATATCAAATCCGGCACATCCATACCACTTCCATCCAAAGCAGCTTCTGCCGCATCTATCTCACCTAATATACCTTTATATACTGTTTCACCCGTATCCCACTTAGGTGTGGCATTGGCATTACCTTGCAGAGCTTCCGAATAAGGTGAGTCACTGGTATTATCTACCATTATCTGAAAGGCATATGCTCTCAGTATGGTAGTGGCGAATCGGTCGGCAGGGTTTGTGGTCTTTTCCAGCACCTGCTTTGCATCTTCCAAAGCTCCTGCAAACAGGATTCTATAAGAATAATCCATTTGCTGGGAAGATTCAGTAAATGTATATTCACATAGAGTGTTATACTGATTCGACTCCGGTTTCTGTTCATAGTACTGAGCGAAAAAGCCAGCGTAATTATAAATTTCTCCGCCTACCGCCGAAGCAATGGAAGCACTGATAGAGGGGAATATCAAATCCGCCGTCACCTGATCATTCATCGGGTAGTTCGGGTCGTCATTGATGTTCAGGTCGCAACCTGCAAACAATGCTGTTGTTGCTAATGATGCATATAATAATATTTTTTTCATTTTTATTCCTGTTTAAAATTTAACCATTAAGTTGAAACCGAAACGACGTGAGCTGGGATTAGCCGTGTATTCTCCATAGTTACCTTCAAGGTCGTTACCAAATGAAGTCATTTCGGGATCAATAAATGTATTGCTGGATGGAGTCCAGACAAATAAGTTATTGCCATATGCAGACACTTTTACTGCCTGGAAAGGAGTTTTTGCCAACCATCTTTTGGGCAGGTCCCAACCTAATACAACAGAACGAAGCTTGACGTATGATTTGTCTACCAGGAAGCAGCTTCCCATATCAGAGCCACCGTCGCCCCAGTATTTATAAATGTTAGAGCTTGTAATAGGAGTTGTATTTTCTACATAAGTAACGTTTTCTCCATTCACTATTTTATTTACTGAGTTAGGAACAATCAAAGGATTACGGTCATTGTAGGCAGTCTGTATCGCGTTACCGGTAAAATAGTTTATATCTTTAGTACGTGAATACATCACTCCGCCCTGACGGATATCAAAATCAATGCCTAAGCTTATACCTTTATATTTCAAGTTAGTAGAAACACCCATTTGATATTTGTTATTCATATCTCCGCAGATTCCGAATTCGCTGGCTTCAACCGGAAGACCTGTTGATGAATTTACTACAATACGTCCTTGCGGATCACGTTCGGCTACCTGAGCCTTGAAAACACCAACAGGCATGCCTGTTATAGCGTACATACTGGTACCTCCATTGAGACCATAAATCGTTGTAATGCCACCCAATTCTTCCGGTAAACTGATCACCTTACTCCAGTTCTTTGTGAAGTTCCATGTCAGTTCCCAACTGAAATCTTTTGTTCTTATCGGAGTGCCGCTGATCAGGAGTTCTATACCACGGTTACGAATCTTACCCAGGTTCATATTCTGTGCTGTATAGCCTGAAGCAGGGTCCATAGCCAAAGAGAAAATCTGCTTATCGGTATTCCTATTATAATAAGATACGTCAAAAGAGAGGCGGTTTTTGAAGAAAGCCATATTTAAACCGACTTCAGATTCTGTGGTCATTTCCGGACTTAATGTATTACTTCCGAGTACATTTCCTGCAGAGTAAGCGTTGACACCTCCTAGAGGGAAAGTCAGAGAACCGAAAGGTATTCTATTGGAAGATTGGGCATACACAGGATTAACCATATACACATCAGCATCGTTACCTGTTTTACCCCAGCTGGCGCGTATCTTACCAAAAGTTATCACATCTTGCAGATTGTCATTCAATAATTCGCTGAAAATAAAACTACCGGTAATACCAGGATAGAAGAAACTGCGATTTTCTTTCGGAAGAGTAGAAGACCAGTCATTACGGGCAGTAACCGTTAAATAGAGCATATTCTTCCATGAACCTTCAAACTGTCCGAAAACACCCATCAGACGTCTGAGTTCCATGTGCTGTTCTACTATAGGAGTTTTGCCGGAGTTCTTCAGATTAAACCATGTAGGAATCGTTAAATCATTAACTTCTGAATATTGATAAGAGACTTTACGTTCATTGCCATTGAAACCGACCAGTGCATTGATATTAAAATCGTTAACCGGCATATTGAAATTAACCATAATATCCTGGTTTATCTCGCGACGACGGGTTATCTGCTCAGAATATTGTCCGGTTTCACCAGAGAAAGGACTGCTGGAGCCCTGACCTTCTCCATTAGGAGTACCTTCATAATAAAGAGCGTACAGATTCGGTTTTCCTTTGTCACTTTGTCCTGTTGTAGTATCCAAGCCCATACGGTACGTAAACTTGAAGTATTTCAGGAATTCATAATCCAATTGAAATTTTCCGTAGAATCTTTCAGATTCATATTCATTCAAATAGTTATTCAAAATATAATAAGGGTTCATAACTCCGTAGGGGGTATAATAATATCCCGGAGTGTTGAACGGATCATTCTGGTCTTCCAGTCCTATTATGCTGATATCTCTTGGTGTCTGATATAAAGAGTTTAGCATAGACAAACCTTGTCCCGTAGTAGCAAAGTTATTCTTTTGATAAGCGTAATTCAGTGAAGAAGAGAATGTCAACGCTCCTGCCTTATGGCTGCCGCGTGCAGAAAAAGTATATTTATCGTAGCTGTCAGCATCTGTCGGGATCATACCATCATCGCTGATCTGAGAGAATGATACATAATAATCACTTTTATCTGTAGCTCCATTGAATGAAAGGCTGTTGCTATATCTGAATCCCGCATCAAAAAAGTCTTTGATGTTATCAGGCATTGCCACATAAGGTTTCAGTTTCTGAGAGTTGTTGTACACATTACCCCACAACTGCATGGAACCATCGAAACGAGGTCCCCAGGAACCGTTCTCCAATTCTGTATGGTTGCCGTTCCATCCCATACCAAATTCATTTTGAAATTCCGGCAGACGCAGAACAGTTGACCACTGAACTCCACCGTTATACTCGATTCCAACTCCTTTTTCTTTCCGGCCGCTTTTGGTAGTAATCATGACTACACCGTTGGCAGCACGGCTACCATACAAAGCAGTGGCCGCAGCACCTTTCAAAATAGTCATGTTTGCCACATCATCCGGATTGATAGCGTTGGCACCGTTTCCAAAATCATATCCGCTATTCAAGCCATCTGTAGAGTATACGGTAGAGTTATTCAAAGGTACTCCATCCACGACATATAGTGGTTGGTTGGTACCGGAGAGTGAGCTAACTCCACGGATAATGACCGAATTAGAGGCTCCGGGGTCAGATGAAGTGCTGGAAATCTGTACACCTGCAATCTTACCTGCCAAGCTTGACATCACATCAGATGTACGGCTTTCCGCAATTTTTTCTCCACCCACTGAAGTTGCAGCATAACCTAATGCTTTTTCAGATCTTTTAATACCCATTGCTGTAACAACAACTTCATCGATCTGTTGAGCATCCGACCTAAGTACTACCTTTAAATTAGGCTTAATCGCTACTTCTTGAGTTTGCATACCGATGTACGAAATTTGCAAAGTCTTTGCAGAACTAATTCTTTATATAAAGTGTTGATTATTATAATAATGAGAAATATAAACCTAATCGTCATATATGTTATTGTATCCATATATAAACGTGATAATCAATTATTTATCAGCATTATAACTACCCTTTTCTTTAACGAATGATACCCTGTTTCTATCCATTTCAATCATTTAGTTCATTCATTATAAGAAAGTTATGTCTTTATTTTATTTATATGAGGTATTATTATTGGATACTATTTTTATATTTCCCGAATATTTCTCACCACCAATCATAATGAATGATTACTTTTGGGGCGTGATAGTAGAAAAAGATCAAATCTGAAGAAAAGCATATTTAGTTATGGTATAATTCAAAATATGCAGAACCTGCTTGGGAAAATGACAAAAATCGGCAGGATTTTAAAACAGCAGATCTACGGATGAAATACATCTGTCCGTTTTTTGTTTCCTTGTGCTATATGATTACTTATATCAGCTTGCACCTTTGAATATAAAAGAAATATTTAGTTTCGATATGATATATTTCCCTGTGACAGGAAAGTCTATCAGTTAGAACAGAATTAGAAATTAAAACTACTTTTGGCTCTTCCTTTTAAAGCAATTAGATGTTCCTCGGTGAGTAACGATCTGTTCCTTTTAAAGGAACGGATCGTTCCTTTAAAAGGAAAGAGTCCTGACATTGCACTTTTTATGTATATTACAGTCATTTATATGCGACAAATCATTTGTAAATTGCATATTCTTACATTGATTTATGCATTATTTCTGCCATATTGTTAGATTTTGAATCAACTCTGTTGAAACCAATCTTAAAAACAGGACATTTCCAGACAATCACTGCCTAGCTTTTTGGTCTATTAGCTAATTTTGAATAGGCTGCTTTCTCAAGGTCATGCACAATAGTCATGTCCATGATATTTGCATATACCTGAGTTGTCTTCACACTTTTGTGTCCCAGCAGCTTTTGTACAGTCGTTATATTTGCACCACTATATATCAATAAGGTGGCGTTTGTATGTCGGGCTGTATGGAATGATATCCGTTTGTCTATTTCTGCCAGCTTGGCTAATGCATTCAAGTCTTTATTCACATTAGAGTTATCTTTCAGCTTGAAGAATCCGTTTAAATCGTCTTTGTAGTTCTCCAACACCCGCAGTCCTTTACCTTCAAATAATAAATATAAAGGAAGGCGCACATCAATACCTGTTTTAACAGATTTGTAAATCAGCCACGTCTCCTGATGGAGTTCGACAATATTCGCGGCAGTCAGATTTATAAAATCAGAGTACCGCAAACCGGCGTAACAACAAAATAAAAAGGCATCTTTTGACTTTTGTAACTTCGTAAACTTCCCTTCCAGATTCACCTCCTCCATTTTATTCAGCTCTTCCGGCGACAAGTGCGTATGACTTCCTTCTATGCTTTTGATTTTATATTTTCTGAAAGCATACTTCTGAATATCCATATACTCTTTATTTATAGCTACATTCACATATCGTTTTAAATGCTTCATATGCTTGGCAATGGTATTGAGATGATACCCCTTGGACTGCAGATAATTATCAAATGAAGACACAAATTCGAATGTCAAATCAGTGAATACAATGTCCTTTTTATACTCTTGCAGCAATTCTAAAGTGGAAAGATGATTCTGCCTGGTGCTCTCTTTTAAAGAAGAGTTGCTGACTTCCTCTTTAAAAAAGGTCAGAAATGAATTCCCATTATTTTCCGGTTTTTCAATAGAGTCTTTCAACGAATCCAAGGATATCGATCTTCTCTGTTGCCATAATCCCAGTTCTTTCTGCTCAATGTCAGCTATAAAATCATATAGCATTCGATTTAATGCATCTGAATTAGGATGGTTCTTTACCATTCTACGTTTTACGTCCCACTGGTCTGGTTTGAGGTACACCCTGGTTGAGAAGTACATTTTTCTCCTGTTTAAGTAAGCTTCTACTTGTACCAATGCCATTCCTTTTTTCTTCAGCTTCTTTTTTCTGTTAAACACAAGGCTGTAACTAATCTTCTTCATTCTATTGTCTTTTAGTTAATACTAAGAACAAAATAAACTAAGTTCTGTGCTATAATTAAGGTTGAACCTGCATTAATTTCTGCAAAAATTAAAATTCAATAATTAAGTATTTACATAACTTTAATTTAAATGCTATTTTTTTATCGTCATTTCTTCATAATAAATCAAAAAGAAACGTTTGCAGGGTAGTTTTATATCCAAAAACAAGCAAATAGAATGTTAATTACTACACTTTGCATTCACAAAGTGACATTTCATGCTTGATAAATCACAATATTTATAGCAAATAAAGATGTTTATCAGCATATTTTCGATGTTATAAATAACAATATGTTATATATACAACCTTTTTTTATCAAATTAATTGTTAGTTTCATATTTATTAATAATTTTGCAACTTGTTAGAGTATAGAGACAATTAATGTAAAGTTGAACTTTAAGAGAGAATTTATGAAAAGAAAATTAATGCTGTTATTGGCATGCCTTTTTGTGGGCATAGGCCTAGTAACTGCCCAGACTCAAAAGGTCACAGGCGTTGTGATTTCTGAAGAAGACGGGCAGCCAGTTGTTGGCGCTTCTGTGTTGGTAAAAGGTACCACTCTGGGTACAATCACAGATGTAGATGGTAATTTTAATTTGTCGAATGTACCAAGTTCTGCAAAGACTTTGCAGATTTCGTATATTGGTATGCAGACACAAGAAGTGGTGATCAAACCAACTTTAAAAGTTGTGCTAAAGTCTGATTCCCAAAATCTAGATGAGGTTGTAGTGACAGCTATGGGGATTAAGCGATCGGAAAAATCCCTAGGTTATGCCGTATCTAGTGTGAAGGGAGATGAAATAACTAAAGCACGTGAAAGTAATGTACTTAACTCTTTGTCTGGTAAGATTGCGGGACTGCAAATAGCCCAATCATCTGGTACGGTAGGTGGTAGTTCAAGTATACAGATTCGTGGTGCCTCTTCTATTGGTTCTGTTTCTTCTCCTTTATTTATTATTGACGGGCTTCCAATTGACAATGGTTCTTATAATCCTGACAGAACTAATGGTATAGTCGATGTTGGTAACCGTGCAGGGGATATCAATTCAGACGATATTGAATCTATCAATGTATTGAAAGGAGCAGCTGCAACTGCATTGTATGGAGCGCGTGCAAAGGATGGTGCTATTGTTATTACTACAAAGAAGGGAAAAAAGAACTCTCCGGTATTTGTAACAGTAAACTCTTCTACACGATTTGAAAATGTACTGAAGTTACCTGATTTTCAAAATGAATATGCACAAGGTAGTTATGGCGTATATAATGTGAAAATGTTGAATGGTTGGGGACCGAAGATTTCATCGGTACAAGATCAACAGTTTACAGATTACAAAGGTGACAAAGTGACTTTGAAAGCAAATCCTGATAATGTAAAGGATTTCTATGAAACTGGAATGAGTTATATTAATAATGTATCAGTTGCGGGTGGTGGTGAAAAGGCCGACTTCCGCTTGAGCTTTACTTCTACTAATCAGACTGGTGTTGTACCTGGGTCTGACTACAATAAATACGCTTTTTCTGTCAATGCGGGTATGAATTTTACTAAGAACTTCACTGGTCGTATTTCTGCTCAATATATACGTTCCGATTCTGAAGGTCGTCCGGCACAAGGTGCAAATGATAGCAACCTACTGATTCCATTGATCAACGGATTGCCTAGAACTATTGATATACATGATATTCAAAAGAATTGGATTGATGAGAATGGAAAGCAGATAACATTAGATCCGGAAGGTAAAAGTAATAATCCATATTGGATTATTAATAAGAATAAGTTTACCAATAATTTAGATCGTATGATTGGTAATATTACATTGACTTATAAACCGATTGAAGGATTGACTATCACCAATAATGCCGGAACAGATTTTTACACAGAAGGAAGGCGTAAGGTGTATGCAAAGGGGACTGTAGGAGCCTTGAACGGAAAGTTCCAGACTTGGAATTTGTATAAAAGAATTATAAATAATGACTTAATGGTTTCTTACGAGAAGACTTTTGCAAATGACTATCATTTTAAGGTAATGATGGGGCATAATCTCTATCAGGAGGAATGGAAAAATGAAAATGTGCAGGCGCAGAATCTGGTTGTTGATGGGCTATACACATATACTAATGCGAAGTCTACTACTCCGGTAAATTATTATGAAAAGAAACGTCTTGTTGGTTTATATGGAGATATTAGTTTGGGATACAAAGATATGCTTTTCGTAAATGTAACAGGACGTAATGACTGGTCGTCTACTCTACCGATCAATAATCGTTCCTATTTCTATCCTTCCATAAGTGGTAGTTTTATTTTTACGGAGTTGATGGAAAACAAAGATATTCTGAATTTTGGTAAGGTTCGTTTGAGTTATGCTAATGTGGGTAGTGATGAAGATCCGTACAATTTGGCATTTAAATATACTCCCGCTAGTACTTACTTTTTGCAATATCTGGGTGATGTTAACACTTTCCCCCATATGGGATTAGTTGGCTTTACGGGACCTCGTGTCTTACCAAATGAGAATTTGAAGCCGCAAAATCAAAGTTCTTTTGAAGTTGGAGCTGATTTGCGTTTCTTCGGTGGAAAAATTAGGTTAGATATGACTTATTATAGCAATATTACAAAGAATCAGATTGTAAGTATTGATGTCCCATTGTCAACAGGCTACTTTGCCAATAATATTAATGCCGGGAAGATTGCCAATAAAGGTGTTGAAGTAACTTTGGGGTTGACTCCTGTGGAAACACGTGATTTTAAATGGGACCTGGATGCAACATTTGCTTCAAATAAGCAGACAGTGGAGGAGTTAGCTGAAGGACTTGATGAATATACGTTAACGAGTGGACTGAGCGGTTTACAAATTAAGGCTGCTAAAGGAGATTCGTTTGGCTTGTATGGCACGGGTTGGAAACGTGATGACCAAGGAAATTATGTGATTAATTCTAAAACAGGTTTGAGAGAAACTGTTAATAACGTGCGTTTAGGAGATGTATATCCTGATTTTACGATGGGAATCAACAATACATTTACTTATAAGGGAGTTACCTTGAGTTTCTTGATTGATATCCGTCATGGAGGTTCTTTGTATTCAGAGACTGTAGCTAATTTAAGAAGTAGCGGTTTGGCTGCTGAAACAATAGCTCACCGTGAAGATGCTTCCTTTATTGAGCCGGGTGTAATCCTTCAGGATGATGGAACATATAGACCTAATGATGTTCCTGTGAAAAGTATGCAGGATTATTGGCAGCATATATCCAATTCTAGTAATAATGAAGGGAATATCTATAATGCATCATTTGTAAAACTCAGAGAGGTACAGTTGTCTTATAGCTTCCCGCGCAAATGGTTCAAGAGCTTTTTTGTTAAATCATTGGATTTAGGTTTTGAGGCACGTAACTTATGGATTATTAAAGATCATGTGCCACATATTGATCCGGAAGCTAACTTCTTCGGTCCTTCTCAGATTGGGGGTGGTGTAGAGTTTAACAGCATACCTTCTACCAGAAGTTTTGGATTTAATGTCAGATTAACATTGTAAGATTTAAACGAATATGATAATGAAAAAGAAAATATTAACATACGCATTGAGCGCTTTGGCATGTTTAACTTCATGTAGCGATTGGCTCGATATTAACCATGATCCCAATACTGCCGAGAAAGTTGATCCCGGGTATTTGTTTAACTATGTAGCTGTAAACTGGGCTGGAACACGCACTGGTGGTGACTTTTATATTCCTTTATCTATGAGTTCGCAGTGTCAAGTTGATGGTGGACTTGATTACGGTGGCTGGGATGAATCTGTATATACTATTTCTCCTTATAGTACAGGGAATGTCTGGAAACATTATTATTCTGTAGGTGGCAATAATTTGATGTTAGCTATTAAAAATGCAGAAGAGTCAGAACCGGTGAATCACAATGCTATTGCGCAGTGTAAGATTCTTTTGGCTGAGCATATGTATGAGGCAACGATGTTGTGGGGAGATATTCCTTTCACAGAATCCTGGAACGGAACAATTAAATATCCGAAATTTGATTCTCAGGAAAGTGTATTGAATGGTGTTTTGTCATTACTTGATGAGGCATTACAGCTTATAGATCTGAATGATGCTAATGCAATTGATGAGTACGATATCTATTACAAAGGTGATATGAACAAATGGATGACTTTGGCAAAGTCTTTAAAGTTTAGAACATTGATGGTTATGGTAGATAAAGACCCTTCTAAGGCTGCTGCTATTGGTACGTTGCTGCAGGCTGGAGGAATGGTTGCATCAGCAGCGGACAATTTGGTATTTCCTTACTCTACAGATCCGGGTAACCAGAACCCTAAATATGAACTTATAGAATTGGTTGGGGGGACACAAATATTGTTCTTTGCTAGCAATTATATGTTGAAACCGATGCAAGAACGTGATGATCCCCGTATTCCCTGTTATTTTGAACCGGGTGCGGATGGTGTATACCGGGGGTTGGGTAATAGAGAGGCTGCAAAGACGGATGATGAAGAAAATCTACTGTCATCTGTTGTAAGCAACTACCTTTTCAGAAGAGACGCTCCGGAATTGATTTATTCTTGTCAAGAACAGCTACTTTTGGAAGCAGAAGCTTATGCGCGCGGATTAGGAGTTGCTCAAAATCTGTCGAAAGCTAATGAACTGTACCTGAAAGGAATTCGTGAAGCATGTGCTTTTTATGGAGTTGCGGAATCCGATATTGATACATATGTTACAGGTTTGCCGGAATTGACAGCGCTGACTCAGGAGAAAGCACTGTATGAGATTCATATGCAGCAGTGGATTGATTTAATGGATCGTCCGTTTGAGGAGTTTGTACAGTGGAGACGTTCTGGTACTGCTGGAAATGAAGTCCCGACCTTACAAGTGCCGGAAGATGCAACTTCAAAAGAACTGATCAGAAGATGGGAGTATAGCCCGGAAGAGATGACTGCTAATATCAATGCACCGAAAGAATCTCCGAAGATTTGGGAAAAGTTATGGTTTGATTTATAATTGAATTATTATAAATGGTTACGAAAAAGAGGACAATACAACATTGTCCTCTTTTTTTTTGTTATATTTGCGACCATATTTAGATTTATATAGTAGAAGTTAAAGAATGAAAGAATTTATAATATCCGAAGCCAAAGTAGAAACCGCAGTACTTGTCGGACTCATTACCCAGATGCAGGATGAGCGGAAAACGAACGAGTATCTGGATGAATTGGCTTTCCTTGCTGAGACGGCTGGGGCGGAGGTAGTGAAACGATTTACACAGAAATTACCGACAGCCAATTCGGTTACTTATGTCGGAAAAGGAAAACTGGAAGAGATCAGACAATATATACGGACAGAAGAGGAAGAAGAACGTGAAGTGGGAATGGTTATCTTTGATGATGAACTTTCCGCGAAACAAATACGTAACATTGAAGCCGAACTGAAAGTAAAGATACTAGACCGTACTTCATTGATCCTCGATATATTTGCGATGCGTGCACAGACTGCCAATGCGAAAACGCAGGTGGAACTGGCTCAGTACAAATACATGTTACCACGTTTGCAACGACTCTGGACTCACCTGGAACGTCAGGGTGGTGGCTCCGGTAGCGGAAGCGGTAAAGGAGGTTCTGTGGGACTTCGCGGACCGGGTGAAACACAGCTCGAAATGGACCGCCGTATCATCCTCAACCGTATGTCACTATTGAAAGAACGTCTGGTGGAAATAGACAAACAGAAAGCTACTCAGCGTAAGAACCGCGGACGCATGATCCGTGTTGCATTGGTCGGCTATACAAATGTTGGAAAATCGACCATCATGAACTTGCTGTCAAAGAGCGAAGTGTTTGCCGAAAACAAGCTGTTCGCTACACTCGATACAACGGTACGCAAAGTGATCATCGATAACTTGCCGTTTCTTCTGTCGGACACGGTCGGATTTATCCGTAAGTTGCCCACTGACCTGGTAGACTCATTCAAATCGACTTTGGATGAGGTGCGTGAAGCCGATTTACTGGTGCATGTAGTAGACATCTCTCACCCCGGATTTGAAGAACAGATCGAAGTGGTGAACAAGACACTTGCCGACATTGGCGGCGGTGGCAAACCCATGATACTTATATTCAATAAAATAGACGCCTTCACGTACACGAAAAAGGAGGAAGATGATCTCACTCCCATCGAGCGGAAAAACTATAGCCTAGAGGACTTGAAACAAATGTGGATGTCCAAACAGGAAGGAGAAACCGTGTACATCTCGGCTAAATCCAAAGAAAATATCGAGGAATTGAAAGAAAAGATATACAATATTGCCAAAGACATTCACTCGGCACGTTTCCCGTTCAACGATTTCTTGTACCAAGATTTCGAAATAGACGAAGAGATAAAATAAGGCACCAATCAAAACAAAAAAATAGGGAAATCAGACCTTTTCCCTCTTCAGGAGCGACATTCGAATGTCGCTCCTTTTTATACTGAAAATCAACTATATATATAATTATACATCTTTCACCTATTTTCCGACAAAACCATTCGTTTATTTTGATTTCTGGCTAATTTTTTGTATATTAGAGGTATGAGCTTAACCATCATAAATAAACATTATGGAAGTAAAGAAATCATCAAAGGCAAACCTCGAAAACAAAAAAGGAATCTTCTTCGAGATCGGACTAATCGTAGCATTAGCCTGCATATTCCTTGCTTTCGAGTGGAAAGTCGACGTGAAGATGGAAGAAGGCTTCATAGTAATAAACACGGAAGAACAGTTGGACGAAGAAATCATACCCGTTACACAACGGATGCAACAAGCTCTTCCGCCACCACCTCCCGCACCTCGGTTAACCGACTTGATACAGATCGTAGATGAAGAAATAAATCTGGATGACAACTTGGATATCATGGACGTGGAAGCCAATGTTGCCAATCACGGAGTTTACGACTTTAGCGGTACGGGTAACGGGTACGAAGGTGAATACGGGTATGGAGATGAATATTCCGGAGAATCCGAAGTATTTGCGGTAGTTGAAGAGATGCCGAAATTCCCGGGAGGCAATGTACAAAAATGGATTTCCAAGCACATCAAATATCCGATGATCGCACAGGAAAACAACATCCAAGGTAAAGTTTTTGTACAATTTGTCATCGAGAAAGACGGTAGCGTTTCAAACGTGAAAGTCACCAGATCCGTGGATCCTTCCCTAGATAAGGAAGCCATTCGTGTCATTCAATCCATGCCGAAATGGACCCCTGGGAAACAAAGACAGAAACCAGTAAGGGTATCTTTTACGGTTCCTATTAATTTTCAATTACAATAAATGAATGGAGGCTGCATTGGATGCAGCCTCCATTCATTTATCCTATAAACTCGCTTACTTCACCGTAATCAAGAAATAATTCTTTTTCCCGCTTTGCAAAAGGATAAACTTACCGTCGATCAAATATTCGGGAGTAACTACTAATTCTTGATCCTGCACTTTCTCCTTATTTATACTAATCGCATTTCCCTTCAATGC
>ERZ860059.839-NODE-839-length-15705-cov-3.700511_pt1 | contig 15705 bp, 13 predicted proteins | sample MGYA00510113_ERZ860059 | MGnify/ENA primary metagenome ERZ860059 (study PRJEB30046, sample SAMN00715190) | human gut metagenome | study: EMG produced TPA metagenomics assembly of the A metagenome-wide association study of gut microbiota in type 2...
TCCTTTCAATCTAGTCTGTATCATGAGTATTAATAATAATCTCTAAATAATTTGCTCGCAAAAGTACGAATATTTTCTTTTTTTACAGCAATAATAATATATAAAATAAGAATATAGCAGAAAAATGTTACAATATAAGCTTTAGAAATTCCTCTTCGTTCATAATTTTAATCCCCAGTTTATTGGCTTTTTCTAATTTAGCAGGTCCCATATTATCTCCAGCCAAGATAAAACTGGTTTTGGCGGAAATACTTCCCACATTTTTTCCTCCATGCTTTTCAATAAGATCTTTGTATTCGTCTCTTGAATGATGGGTAAATACACCACTAATAACGATGGATTGCCCGGCCAATTTGTCAGTATGCTCACTTAGATCTTCTTCCGGTCTGTATAACTGTAATCCTGCTATTTTCAATCGGTCAATTAATTTACGGTTTGAATCGTTTGCAAAATAGTTAAGAATACTCTGGGCAATTTTTTCGCCGATTTCATCGATGCTGACTAAAGTTTCCAAATCTGCATTTTCCAATTCTACTATGTCTTTGAATGATTTAGCTATTTTTTTAGCTACTGTCTCACCTACAAAACGAATGCCTAATGCAAAAATAACTCTTTCAAAAGGAATTTCCTTACTTTGCATAATTCCTCTGACGATGTTTTCCGCAGATTTGTCTCCCATACGATCGAGATTCTTAATGTCATCAGTCGTCAATTGATAAAGATCGGCTGTATCATGAATTAGATCTAAACGATAGAACATATCAACAGTTTCAGGGCCTAATCCGTCTATATTCATTGCTTTCCGGCTGATGAAATGTTCTATTTTTCCTTTGATCTGCGGTGGACAGGCAGTTTCGTTCGGGCAATAGTGGGCAGCTTCTCCTTCATATCTTATTAACTTGCTGCCACATTCCGGACAATGAGTGATGAATTTTACTTTTTCACCAATCATAAAACGGGCAGCAACATCTACACCTGTGATTTTAGGAATGATTTCTCCTCCTTTCTCTACATAAACCATATCACCTATATGTAGATCGAGTCCTTCGATGATATCTGCATTGTGTAGAGATGCGCGTTTTACGACTGTTCCGGAAAGCTGTACCGGATCAAGGTTGGCTACAGGTGTAACAGCTCCGGTTCTTCCTACCTGGTAAGATACTGTATTTAGGCGAGTGAGTGCCCGTTCAGCCTGAAATTTATAGGCTATTGCCCAGCGTGGAGATTTGGCAGTGAATCCAAGATTTTTTTGTTGTTTGAGACTGTTAACTTTCAGTACGATTCCGTCTGTAGCAACATTTAAGTTTTTGCGTTCTACGTTCCAATAATTAATAAAATCAAATACCTCCTGTAATGTTTGGCATTTACGCATTAGAGGAGAGATCTTGAAGCCCCATTTAGCCGCTTCTTGCAAGTTTTCATAATGTCCGTCAGTAGGCAAATTATCACCAAGCAAGTAGTAGAGGTAGGCATCCAGTTTTCGGGAAGCCACGATTGCAGAGTTTTGTAATTTCAAAGTTCCTGAAGCGGCATTTCTGGGATTAGCGAAAAGAGGTTCTTCACGGGCCTCTTTTTCCCGGTTTAGTTCTTCGAAAACTTCCCATGGCATTAGGATTTCTCCACGGATTTCGAAAACATCCGGATAATTATTTCCATGCAGGACAAGAGGGATACTCCGAATGGTTTTTACGTTGTCTGTTACATCGTCTCCTTTTTCGCCATCGCCACGGGTTACGGCACGAATAAGTTTACCATTTTCGTAGGTCAAAGAGATCGAGGTACCGTCATACTTCATCTCGCAACAGATCTCAAAATCTTCATTCAATGCTTTTCGTACTCTGTCATAGAAATCGGTTACTTCATTCTCAGAATAGGTGTTTGACAATGAAAGCATTGGGTATTTATGAGCTACTTGAGTAAAGTTTTTATTGATATCGCTACCTACACGCATAGTAGGTGAGTTTTCATCTTTATATTCTGGATGTTCCTGTTCCAGAGTCTGGAGTTCTCTCATTAAGTCATCAAATTCTTTGTCGGAGATTTCCGGAGCATTCAGCACATAATAGTTGTAATTATGTTGGTGGAGTTGGATTCGAAGCTGATCTATTTTTTCTTTTACAGTCATATATTCTTTGGATTGTTTTAGGCAAAAATACGGGTTTCTCTTCGAATATTTGTACTTTTGCGAAAAATTAAAGATTATGCGTATCGATATTATAACAGTATTGCCCGAAATGATTGAGGGTTTCTTCAATTGTTCTATTATGAAACGGGCTCAAGACAAAGGGCTTGCTGAGATTTATATTCATAATTTGCGTGATTATACAGAAGATAAGTATCGTCGGGTAGATGACTATCCTTTTGGTGGATTTGCCGGTATGGTGATGAAGATAGAACCTATTGAACGATGCATTAATGCTTTGAAAGCAGAACGCGATTATGATGAAGTGATATTTACTACTCCGGATGGAGAGCAGTTTGATCAGAGGATGGCCAACAGTTTATCATTATCTGGTAACCTTATTATCTTATGCGGGCATTTTAAAGGTATTGATTATCGTATTCGGGAGCATCTGATAACGAAAGAAATTAGTATTGGAGATTATGTTCTGACTGGTGGTGAATTGGCTGCTGCCGTGATGGCGGATGCTATAGTGCGGATTATTCCGGGAGTAATTTCTGATGAACAGTCTGCTCTTTCTGATTCTTTTCAGGATAATTTGTTGGCAGCTCCTGTTTATACCCGTCCGGCAGAGTATAATGGTTGGAAGGTGCCTGAAATTTTGCTTTCAGGGCATGAAGCCAAAATTAAAGAGTGGGAACTTCAACAATCGTTGGAGCGCACCAAAAGACTTCGCCCCGATTTATTGGAAGACTAATTCTTATTGTATGTAAAAAAGAATGTCTTGTCTTTTAGCAAGACATTCTTTTTTTATGAAACTATACTATTAATAATGGAATTTGTTTTCATGGAACTTCTCTATTTAATACTAGAATTTGTCTAACTTATTTCGGGATTAACAGAGAAAGGAATATCCATGTTTGAATAACTTTTTTATGGCTAATTGTGACGAAGGGCTATTATCTGTTTGTTACTATACCTCAAGTGCACCTATAATTTCAGAAACGGACTTGCATCCATGTCTTTCCAGGTAATCATTTATACCATCTATTACTTTGATGGTGATAGCCGGATCTATGAAATTTGCTGTACCAATCTGTACAGCTGAAGCCCCTGCAAGCATGAACTCGACGGCATCTTTCCAGTTCATGATACCTCCTAATCCTATGACTGGAATATTTACCGCTTTAGCAACCTGCCATACCATCCGTAATGCTATTGGTTTTACAGCTGCTCCCGACATACCTCCGGTTACGGTTGAAAGTATGGGACGTCTGCGTTCAGCATCAATAGCCATTCCCAGTAATGTATTAATTAATGATACACTATCGGCACCATTAGCTTCAGCTGCCCGTGCCATTTCGGCTATATCGGTAACATTGGGGGAAAGCTTAACGATAAGTGTCTTTTTGTAAGCAGAACGAACTGCCTGAACAACTTCTGATACTCCTTTAGTTGTTACTCCAAAAGCCATACCTCCTTGTTTTACATTAGGACATGAGATGTTTAGTTCGATAGCAGGAATTTTGTCAAGTTCATTAATAATCTCTGCCGTTTTTACATAGTCTTCAATAGCCGATCCGGAAACATTCACAATCATATGGGTTTGAATGTCCTTAATACGGGGATATATGTGATCAGAAAAATATTTCACACCCTTATTTTGCAGTCCTACAGCGTTTAACATTCCGGAAGGAGTTTCAGCCATGCGCGGATATGGGTTACCTTCACGCTTGTGAAGAGTAGTACCCTTCACAATGATACCGCCTATTCGCGTTATATCAATAAAATCTGCAAACTCTTCACCATATCCAAATGTACCCGATGCTGTCATTACGGGGTTCTTCATTTGTAGTTTACTAATATTTACACTTAAATCTGCCATAATAGTTTATTTATATTAAAAACCGGACCTTCTTTACAAACGCACAAATGCCCTTCTGTAGTATTCTCAACACAACAAAGACATGCACCTATGCCACATGCCATTGTATTTTCCAATGATACTTCACAATTGATATGATTAGCTTTGGCATATTTGGCTACTGCCATCATCATGGGCTTGGGACCGCATGTATATATCTGTTCGAAGTTTATTTTATTTAATATAGAATGTTGAGTGACATATCCTTTTTCGCCATAACTACCATCTTCTGTTGTGGTGTAAACCTCTCCGTAAGCGGTAAACTCTTCCAGTTGGAGCAGATCTTTGTCGCTACGTGCTCCTAAAAGGAATGTTGGTTTGCTACCGCTTTTGAAGAGCTGCTCGCCTAAATAAAGCATAGGAGCTGTCCCTACACCTCCACCTACTAATAGTAACTTGTCAGAAGGTGCTTTAGGCATTGTGAAACTGCTTCCAAGCGGGAGTACTACATTTATTATATCTCCTTGAGTGGCTTGTGCAAGGCGTTTTGTTCCATCACCGATGAGTTGAATCAGAAACCATACTTCGTTACGTTGTCTGTCTACATAGTTAATAGAGATAGGGCGGCGCAGGAAGGTGGTAGGTGAACCATCCACCCGAATTTCCGCAAACTGTCCCGGTAGCATATCCGGGAGGACGGACTGAGATGTCAATTTCAGCAGAACATAATTAGAATGCAATCTGAGATTCTCAGTTACTGTCAGATTTAAAATAAATTTTTTCATGTATTGTGAGTAAATTCGTATTCGTGTTGCAAAGATACGGGAAATTGTGCAAACAGTGATTTATCTGTCTTATTTTTCTCCTCTGAATGTCTCGTATGTATTATCATCGAAGAAAATTCTTATTTCAGTGATTTTTCTGGAAGGCTTTTCTATATATCTAATTTCCTGTTTTACAATCTCTTTATGGGATGTTTCGGGGCTTTCTAACGCTATTTCTCTGCGATTTTCTGGAGCCATCGTCACATTGGACGGAATTATAGTATTCTCAGCAAATAAAGAAGGCTGAAAATCGGAGGTCGGTTGAATGGTTTCTTCCGACATATTGCCTTGCCCATATAATAACCATTCCAGATTTACATAATTATATTTCTGATGTACTTTCATGATAACATCTAAACTGGGATTGTTGCGGCCATTCAAAATGTGCGAGAGAGTAGATTGTTGGATACCTATGCTTTCAGCGAAAGCACCGGAAGCCATATTCTCTTTTTCCATGATCATTTTAATCCTATCTTTTATTTCCATATCCTTTGAAGGTTTTACAAATGTATGACTTATATATTAATTCACAAAAGTAAATGTGATGTTTACTAATGCACAAAAGTAAAAAATAAAAATCACAAAAGCAAATTACAAATATATAATTCATATTTTACTATTGTAAATGTAAGATAGGGCTTCCTCTTTAATTCTGTTTGTATTGCCTATATGGTTGTAATATTATATAAAGTGTTGATTTATATAACGATCGTAATATGCTGATTTATTGTAATATCTATCTATGTATTTTATCTCGTGTTGCTTGTTTATTACAAATGTGTCCATATTTTCATGCATTAGTTGAATATTTGATTGATATATATTTTTTTTCTTATTGATTATTCTATCATTAGCATGTAAAAAAGGAAATGTTAACTACTCTCCTATTACATCTACAAATGTAAATACACATCTGTAATGTCGTCTATTTACATTTGTGTTACATCTATTTACTATACAAAAATGATATTATTACTTTTGTAAATCTATATAAGGGCTATAGTCATTATTTACAATTGTCATATTGTATCGTTATATATGCAACAAATAGCATGGGAGTTGCTTTTGTCTTTATGCCTATTGGATATAGATATAAAGAATAGCGTGTCATCATACCTTACATTTAGGCTATAATGCCAAATTTTTGCGTTATTTCCGTATGGTTGGTTATCCAAATGAAATTATTCGATTCTGAGGAAGTCAAATATTACCTAATTATTTGATATATAGAAGAATATGCTTGTTTTTTGATATATATATTTTTTATATTCTAGAAAAATGAATCTATACATAGAGAAATAGCATTATGATATAATTTATAGTACTTTAGATAGCATTATGATGAAGCATTAGCACCATATCACATCCATATAGATGATTGATAGGAATCAGTATAATCACAATTTTATTATATGGGATATGTTATCTTCTTTTTGTTGATTTTTATATTGTTCTATTGGGAGTATACTTATTCGCCCCATGCAAAATCTGTTTTCTTTTAGAAGAAACAGAATACTATATTTAAGTTTTATATGTATGGTAGAGACAGGGAAAAGAGTGTAAAATTGATGTGAAGAATAAAGTGGATAATTATAGGAAAGTATATTTCGGATTATGAGGATATATTTACTCCCCATACACATATTTTATACCGGCAAAATATATGCATATAGGGAGTAGATTTAAAGTGGATTGTTTTTAATGAAGAATCTTGAAGACCAACTCGCGAAGGATGTCTCCATCACTAATTGAACCATTGCCCACACCTTTCGATTTAGCATCTGCATATCGTATTTCTCCTACAATTTGCATTGTTTTTACTCCACTGTATTTTCGCATTGCTGCCAGATAATCGCGAGCTTGCCATGGGGCTTTTAGTCCTAACATTGTGGCTACTCCTTGCTCTGATTTATCCGGTGCATAGTACGCTAACATAAGATTTGAGTAGAAATTAAATAGTAAAGAAAGTGTCATTTGTATCGGGTTTGTTTTAGGATTTTCCTCAAAGTATTTTATTATTTTATTAGCTTTGAGTATATCTTTCTCAACTAGTGCACTACGCAATTCAAAGTTATTATAGTCTTTGCTAATTCCTATGTTTTTCTCTATCTGTTCAGGTGTGACACGTTTTTGACCACTGGGTAATGTAATAATTAGCTTTTCCAGTTCGCCTGTTAGACGGCTGAGATCAGTCCCTACAAAATCGGCCAACATCGCAGTGGCTTTGGGTTCCATATCTATGCCTTTACGTTTCATGTACGAACTGATAAATGCAGGTAGTTGCGCTTCTTTTATCTTTTTAGATTCGAATAGGACACCTGCTTTTTCAACTTCTGCAGCTAATTTCTTTCTACGATCCAGAGTGCCATGCTTATGACAAATGACTAAGATAGTTGAATTTAATGGCTTTTGCAGATAATAAGATAGCTCTTCTATATTGCGTATAGCTTGTGCTTCTTTTACTATTACAACCTGATGTTCGGACATCATCGGATAACGTTTAGCGGCATTAATTACGGTTGCTACATCCACATCCGCACCATAAACCACAGTAAGGTTAAACTCTTTCTCTGTATCTGTCAATACATTGTCGGTGATATAATCGGCTATCAAGTCGATATAATAAGATTCTTCTCCCATCAAATAATAGATGGGGCGATATTGTTTGGCCCTCAATTCTTTGAGGATATCGTCGCAAGTAAGTTCTTGTTTTGCCATATAAATGTTGGTGTGGCGTTACCAGTCGAATTTCAAGTGTTTTACAGTTTTCTTTTCGTCAATAATCATTCGTAATGAAGCAATACCTATCTCTACATGTTCCTCTACATAGTTTTTAGTAACTATATTATCGCTTTTATCGGTTTTCACTCCTTCCGGAATCATAGGCTGGTCGGATACAAGCAGTAAAGCACCGGTAGGAATATGATTGGCAAAACCACAACTGAATAAGGTTGCTGTTTCCATATCGACTGCCATTGCACGAGTTTTCTTCAGGTATTCCTTAAAGGCGTCATCATGTTCCCATATACGGCGGTTGGTTGTGTAGACGGTTCCTGTCCAGTAATCGCGTGCATAGTCGCGGATGGCCGATGATACGGCACGTTGTAACATAAATGCCGGTAACGATGGAACTTCGGGTGGAAAATAGTCGTTTGAGGTACCTTCTCCCCGGATAGCGGCAATTGGCAGGATCAGATCACCTATTTTGTTCTTTTTATCAATTCCTCCACATTTGCCCAGAAACAGACAAGCTTTGGGAGAAATGGCGCTTAACAGATCCATGATAATGGCTGCATTGGGACTTCCCATGCCGAAGTTGATGATTGTAATCCCTTCTGCACTGGCAGATATCATATTGGCATCTCTGCCAAAGATAGGAACATTAAATTTTTCCGCAAATATTTCTACATACTTGTTGAAGTTAGTCAACAGGATATACTCTCCAAAGTCTTCCAGATTACGTTTGGTGTAACGGGGCAGCCAATTAGCTACGATTTCTTGCTTTGTTTTCATAAGATTCCATTAAATTTGTGCTTCCAATAACAGGAAGCCATTATTTAACTTACAAAAATAGTAAATGTTATCGTTAAACCTACCAGTATTTGACACTAAAATCGCCACTCGAAATGGAAAAAATGTTATTTTCGATGTGATTCGCCGTCGTTATGTCGCGTTGACCCCCGAGGAATGGGTCCGTCAGCACTTTGTACACTTTCTTATTGTCTATAAAGGATATCCGTCGTCTCTGATGGCCAATGAGGTGCTGTTGAACCTAAATGGAACCAAGAAACGATGTGACACAGTGCTTTATAAGCGTGATCTTACTGCCAGAATGATTGTTGAATATAAAGCTCCCCACATTGAGATCACACAAGCTGTTTTTGATCAGATTACTCGTTATAATATGGTTTTGAAGGTTGATTATCTGGTTGTCAGTAATGGTATGCAACACTATTGCTGCCGGATGAATTATGATACTCAAAGTTATTCATTTCTGGCTGATATTCCGGATTATGCTATCTTGTAAAATTAACAATGTTAACAGTGAATTCGGGCCTTTATTGATTTATCTTTAGGAAGTTAATATCGTAAATGTAAAAAGCTAATTGTTTATCATTACGAAGTTAACTTTAACACACTGTTAAAGTTAACTTCGTAATGACAGATTGTTGTCTTCATAAATTGTTTATAATCAGAACTATTACCTAATAACTCAACATATTCCTATTTTTATGGAATAAGCATGAAAGCACTTAATTGTTTTTGTGATAAGTATAAGAAAAAGTCTATTGTCATCCGAGATTCGGCTCGGTGACAATAGACTGTGAAATGAAAAGGACGTTTTTTACAATAGAGATAGTGATATAGAGAACTATTTCTTTTTCTTCCGATCCAAGACGTTTTCTTGGAATTTCTGCATCAATTCATAAAAATTGGGGATATATACGGTTGCCAGCAATGTATTCAGTGCCATACCAAAGACAACAGCTGCCCCAAGAGCAATGCGGCTTTGTGCCCCGGCTCCGGTAGCGAACAGCAATGGCATTACTCCTAACACAAAGGCGAAAGAAGTCATAAGGATCGGGCGTAAACGAACGTGTCCGGCTTCATAGGCAGCGTCACGTATGGAGTTGCCTTCGGCACGGAAATCGCGTGCGAATTCTACAATCAGAATTCCATTTTTAGCTGAAAGGGCAATCAGCAAAATAATTCCAATCTGAGTGTAGATGCTCACTGGGGTACCCATGACAAAGCAGCCTATCATGGCGCCCAACAGAGCCATTGGTAGTCCCATGATAGCTGATAACGGGCTTGTCCAGCTTTCGTATTGGGCTGCCAACACCAGAAATGCTACCAATAGTGCCATAATGAATACAATGGTCGTTGTGTTTCCTGCCTGCGTTTCCTGGTAAGCTACTGAAGTCCATTCGTAACCGAATTCATTGCCCAGTTGCTCTTTTATGAGATTCTCCATCTGTTGTATTCCCTCACCTGAACTACTTCCTGAGGCTACGTTGCAGGTTATGGAAGCTGTTGAATACATATTGTAACGATTGATCTGATCCTGTCCCAACTGCTCTTCCACTTTGGTAAAAGAAGAAAGGGGGACCATCTCTCCTGCCGAATTAGCCACACTGAGTTTTAAGACATCATCAATGACGCGTTGTGCCTGATCACGCGCTTCGATCTTCACCTGATAAATATGACCGAATTCAACGAAATCATTAACGTATGCCGCCCCCATATAATAGCTTAATGTAGAAAATACATCATTCAGAGCAATGCCCATAAATTGCACCTTATCACGATCGATATTCAGAAAATATTGAGGGACATTTGCCTGATACTGACTGGATACAGAAGCTAAGGCCGGTTTGGAATGAGAAGAAGCAAGCAATGCGTCAATAGCCTGCTGCATTTCTGTCGGTCCCAGATTCCTCCGGTCTTCCAATTGAAGTTGCAAGCCACCGGAAGCACCCAATCCTGGAATAGCCGGAGGAACCATAGCAAATGCTTGCCCTGCCTGTATCTCCATATACATTTCGCCATTAAAACGGTCGACAACGGCAGCAGCCGTATGCTCCTTCCCTTTCCTTTCGTCCCAGTTTTTCAGGACAACAAAATAGGTCGCGGAGTTACTTTGCTCACCTCCGCCCATCACGGAGAAACCAGTGATTCCAATGTAATTCTCCACTTCCGGATAAGAATCCAAAATAGCATTGATTTTATCCCCGACAGCTTGTGTACGTTCCAAGCTGGCTGCCGGAGGAAGCTGAACAACAGCAATAAAATAACCATCATCTTCATCCGGAATAAATGTCGACGGCCAACGCATAAAGAGTATTATGGCAATCACTGTCAGAATAGCAAAAGATACAAAAGAGATAAGCGGACGTTGAAGCAACCATTTCACCGTACTATCGTAGACTCCCTGTGTCTTATCATACGCTTTATTAAATCCTTTGTATATAAAGAAGTTAGACGGTTTGCTCTTTTCGAGGAATAGAGCACAAAGAGCAGGCGTCAGTGTCAGTGAGTTAAAACCGCTTAATACGGTAGAAGCAGCAATTGTCAGTGCAAACTGCTTATACAACTGCCCCGAAATACCGCTGATCATCATCGTCGGAATAAACACGGCAAGCAAAACAAGCACCACTCCGACAATCGGCCCCGTAATTTCCCCCATAGCTTTTGTGACTGCTTCACGAGTTGAATATTGTCCGGTCTCCAGCAATCTTGAAGCATTCTCAACCACCACAATAGCATCATCCACTACAATGGCAACTGCCAGAATCAATCCGAACAGAGTCAGCGTATTGATCGAAAAACCAAATGCCGCCATAACTGCCAATGTACCGATCAGCGATACAGGAATTGTGATACAAGGAATAATAACCGCTCTCCAGTTCTGCAAAAACAGGAAAATAACCAGTACTACCAGCAGCGTTGTCTCAAAAAATGTCACCATTACTTCATCAATAGAAGCATGAATTACATCCGTTGTATCCAAAGTTACGTTATAGGCTACTCCTGTAGGAAAACTGGTCGCCAGTTCCTCCATCTTAGCCTTCACTCCTTTTGAAACGTCCAGCGAATTGGAGCCCGGCTGCTGATAGATAGCAATCGCTGCGGTAGGCATCCCCTTCAATCGTGATACTACACTATAAGAAGCAGCCCCCAAATCTATTCGCGCAATATCTTTCAGGCGAAGCATTGCCCCATCCTGTTCCCGACGAATGATAATATTCCCGAATTGCTCCGGAGAAGTAAGTCGCCCCTGTACATTAAGTGTATATTGAAAGGCATTTTTATTGTCCTGTCCGATCGGTTGACCGATATAGCCGGCGGACACTTCCATATTCTGAGACTGAATGGACTGATATACTTGTGCCGGAGAAATGTTCCGGATACGCATGGCTTCAGGATCCAGCCAGATACGCATGGAATAATCACCTGCTCCCATGACATTAACAGCTCCTACGCCAGGCACACGTGATAACTGATCGACCAAATTCAATTTGGCATAGTTAGTCAGATAGAGACTGTTGTAGACGGAGTCTTTCGAAGTCATTGTCAGGAACATGACAATGTTCGAAGACTGTTTCTGCACAGTTACCCCCTGCACCACTACCGGTTCCGGCAAGGATGATTGCGCAACACTTACCCTGTTCTGTACTTGTACGGTAGCCATATCGATATCTGTACCGACGGCAAATGTAATTGTCAGAGAATATGCTCCCGAAGAGGAAGAATTTGAAGACATATAGAGCATACCGTCCACCCCATTTACCTGCTGCTCGATGGGGAGTCCTACCGTTTGGGCTACAGTTTCGGCATTCGCACCGGGATAGACAGCCGATACCTGAACCGTCGGAGGTGTAATCTCCGGAAATTGCGCCACAGGCAATATATTAAGTGCGACCAAACCGGCTACCACAATGAGCAGGGCAAGTACGGTAGCAAAAATTGGTCGGTTAATGAAAAACTTAGAAAACATAATATATAAGTTTACGATTAATATTTATATAAGGACAAACAGTTACCTGCATCGTCTGAAGATAACCAACAAGCCGACCGCATCAGGGTATCGGCTTTATCTTCATTCCATCTCTGACCTTCATCAGAGCTTCTGTAACATATCGTTCCTGTGGTGATAGTCCTCCCAACACCTGCCGTAAGGTATCATTAATCAGTTGTCCTATTTCAATATGCCGATAGTGTACTATGTCCGAATCATTGACGGCATACAGGAATTTACCGAGCTGATCGGTTCCGATGGAAGCCTCTTTCACAAGAATTGCATGATCGGCCTCTCCATAAGGTAAGGTAATGCTGACGTACAATCCACTCTTCAGCACTCCCTGCGGATTATCAAAATTGGCACGTACCATCAGAGTTCCTGTATTCAGGTCTACGTTCGGTGACAGATAATCCAGTGTTGCCGGATAGGATTCGGTACCTTCTTTCCCAAGCTGAACCATGATCTTTTTCGGAAGCTCCTTCGTTGGCTGCTGATTGTTCATCGACATCTCCAGCCATTGATTATCAGCAACATTAAAATACGCATACATCTGATCGTCCTTATAAATGGTAGCCAGCGTAACCGGCTGCAAAGAACCGCCGACATAACTGCCGACATCCACTGTCGACTTGCTGATTGTCCCGTCAAAAGGGGCACGAACATAACAATATCCTAAATTTGTACGCGCTGTACTCAAAGCAGCTTCCGCATTGCTGACAGCTGCTACTCCTTCTGTCACAGACGATTCCGACTGCAACACCTGTATCTGACTCACAGCATCACTTTTCACAGCCTCCTTCATACGGCTATAATTATTACGGGCATATTCCAATTGTGCCTGAGCAGTTTTCAGTTCAGCTTCCGCTTGTGCCACCTTATCATTATATAAGGTAGGTTCTATTACAAACAGCAACTGCCCTTTTTTTACCCGTCCACCCGGTGCGTAAGAGACAGACTGTAATGTTCCGTTCACTCTGGCCACAAGATTTACAGTTTTTTCCGTTGTCAGATAGCCCGGATAATCTTTCGTCAAAGTGATGTCCTTCACTATAGGTTTCGCTACGCTAATTGCCAGAGTCGGCATTCCCTTCATTGCTCCGGCGTCTTTTTTCTCCTTGCAACCAGTCAATACCGAAAACACAAGAAAAATATACATTAGTTTTTTCATATCCGTTAGGTTATATTTTATTTATAGATTCTTTTATTCTCTCCAACCGCCTCCCAGCGCTTTATAAAGACTTATCAGTTGCAGTAACGAGCTACCCTGCGCCTGTACCAGTTGATTCTCATAAGATAACAAAGACCGTTGTGCATCAAGCACATTCTGAAAAGGAGAAAGCCCTTGTTTATAAAGTTCCAGTGAAAGTTTCAGAGTTTCGACACCTTGATTACGCACTTCCCTCAAAGCTACAATCTGCTTGATCGAGTTCCGGTAGGAGTTCATGGCGTTATCCGTTTCCTGTACCGCAGTCAGAACTGTCTGATTAAATTGATTGATAGATTCATCCAACTGTGCCTTAGCCAGTCTTGTTGCATTCACTAATTGTCCTCCACTAAAAATAGTCCAACTCAATGACGGAGCAATCTCATAGGTCATACTTTTACTTTTCACCAGATCATTCAAATCACGGGCTGCATAGCCAAACGAACCTTTCAGAAAGATCTTCGGCAGCCAATCGGACTTGGAAGCGCCAAGTAATGCAGCTTGGGCATTCACACTTCTCTCCGCACTTCGTACATCCGGTCTTCTCAGTAATAAATCAACCGGCATACCTACTCCGATCGGTTCCATATAATCAGGTAATGTTCCAGTAGTTTCCAATACAGGACGTATTTCTTGCGGATACATACCCAGCAAAACAGCCAGTGTCGTAATATATTGATTGATACCTGCCTCTAATTGTGGTATAGAGGCTTTAGTACTGTATAAAACGGATTTGGCCTGTGCCACATCCAGCTTGGCAACAAGTCCGGTATTATACCGTACTTCCGTGATTTTCAAAACTTCTTCCTGAGAAGCTACATTCTTATTTACCACTTCAAGTTCCTGCTGCAATTCCCGCAGGTTAATATAAGCTGAGGCTACCTCTGATGCCAGAGAAACCATAACCGCCGCATATTCCTCTTTGCTGGCGGCAAAGTTTTCTTTCTGCGCCTTTACCCGTTTACGGATACTGCCGAAGACATCGATTTCCCAACTCATACTGAGTGCAGCATCGTAATAATGATCTGTAGACTGAGGTAAGGTACTGGTATTTCCACTGGTTTCCTGTCGGGTCCATCCGGCATTCAGTCCGATAGATGGAAAGAAATTTCCACGTTCTGCCCAAAGATTGGCACGTGCAGCAGCTATACGATTAATTGCCATCGCTACGGAATAATTGCGATCTACTGCCAAAGCAATCAAAGAGTCCAGTTTGGTGTCCTGAAAAGACTTCCACCAGTGGTCGTCCACCGGAAGAGTCTGTTGAAACACTTCTCCACTCTCTTCCCATTCTTTAGGAAGAGGAGTATTCAAATAGCGGTTCACTGTCTGTCCAACCGCAGTTACAGTTGAAAGAAACAAAAGGAGCGATACGCTCCACGCTCGTACATTCATATTCGGTTTAGGTTTTTATGAAATGAAAAGATAACAATTCAAGGTTAGGTTTGTTTAAAGGGATAGTAAAGTTAGAAGAAATAAAAAAAGCCCCGCAATAATGCGAGGCTTTCGAATACATATTCAAATATGGTATCTTATTCAGCAGTTTTTCTTCTGATTGCTCTTTTGGTAGTAGTAGCCGGAGCTTCCTCTACTTTATGCTCAATTTGTACACCAGCCAATTCCGGGTCGATCATAATACGTCCGCAATATTCGCAAACGATCACTTTCTTACGGGAACGGATGTCCAACTGTCTCTGAGGCGGAATCTTGTTAAAGCAACCACCGCACGCGTCACGTTGTACATATACAACGCCCAATCCATTGCGGGAGTTCTTACGGATACGTTTGAATGACTGCAACAAACGCGGTTCAATCTTAGTTTCCAGATCTTTGGCTTTATCTCTTAGCTTCTCTTCTTCCTGTTTAGTTTCAGAGATAATTTCATCCAGTTCGCCCTTCTTCTGTTCGAGGTCTTTTTGTCTTTCGCTGAGTATTTGTTCATTCTTTACTACTTCAGCTTCTTTTTCTTCTCTGTCCGCACTGAATTCTTTGATTCTTTTTTCGCAAAGTTCGATTTCCAGGCTCTGGAATTCAATTTCCTTCGTCAAGAAATCATATTCACGGTTGTTGCGGACGTTGTCTTGTTGTGACTTATATTTTTCTACTGAAGCTTTTGCCGTTTCAATTTCTACTCTCTTACCTGCAATAGCAGATTTCAGTTCATCCACT
>ERZ860059.847-NODE-847-length-15648-cov-2.438723_pt1 | contig 15648 bp, 10 predicted proteins | sample MGYA00510113_ERZ860059 | MGnify/ENA primary metagenome ERZ860059 (study PRJEB30046, sample SAMN00715190) | human gut metagenome | study: EMG produced TPA metagenomics assembly of the A metagenome-wide association study of gut microbiota in type 2...
GTTTCCTCAATGACAAGATGAAACTAGACGTAGGAGCCAGCTACATCCTGCAAAACGACCGTAATATGACTAATCAGGGACAGTATTCCAATCCTTTAGTTCCTGCTTACCTTTATCCGCGTGGTGATAATTTCTCTACAGTCAAGGTCTTTGAACGCTACAACGAAGCTCGCAAAATCAACGAACAGTTCTGGCCATCGGGCGAAGGTGACCTCCGCATGCAAAATCCTTATTGGATAGCCTATCGTAATCTACGTGAAAACAGTAAAAAACGTTATATGCTCTCTGCAGGATTAACTTACGACGTACTCGACTGGCTAAGTTTATCAGGACGCATCCGCATAGATAATTCAAACAACACGTATGAGCAAAAATACTATGCAAGTACCATCACTACACTTACCGAAGGTAGCGAACAAGGATACTACGGCATAGAAAAGAGTGGAAACAGCCAGACGTACGCTGACTTTCTTGTAAATATTAACAAGAGAGTGGGCGACTTCACTATCGTAGCCAATATTGGTACATCATTAAGCGACAACAGCTATGATATGCTAGGCTACAACGGTCCGATACAGGAAAAAGGAATACCTAATGTATTCAACGTATTCGACCTTGATAACACAAAGAAACGCGCCACACAAGAAGGATGGGAAGAAATGACCCAATCCATATTTGCAAGTGCGGAAGTGGGATGGAAGAGTATGCTCTATCTTACTTTAACAGGACGTAACGACTGGGCTTCACAATTACTGGGTTCGTCACAAACCTCTTTCTTCTATCCCTCCGTCGGACTTTCCGGCGTGATCAGCGAAATGGTCAAGCTCCCCGAATGGATTGATTATTTGAAAGTACGCGGATCATTCAGTTCCGTAGGTATGCCCTACCCTCGATTCCTGACTATCCCAACTTATAAATATGATACCACGATATTAGGATGGCTACCCAAAACACATTATCCTATCGGTAAGCTTTATCCGGAACGTACGGATTCATGGGAAGCCGGCTTAGACGCCACTTTCTTCAAAGACCTTCGCCTAAGTGCTTCGTTCTACTATGCCAATACTTATAACCAAACCTTCGACCCCAAAATATCCGCTTCCTTCGGATACTCCAAATTCTACGTTCAAACAGGTTACGTTCGCAATATGGGTATGGAAGGAATGTTGAGCTACGGACACCGCTGGAATGAATTTGGCTGGAATAGCAATTTTACTTTCTCATGGAATAAAAACAAGATTATTGAATTAGTAAAAGACTTCCATCACCCCGAGACAGGCAAGATACTCAATATACCCGAACTTGAAATGAATGGCTTGGGCTATTCACGTTTCATATTGAAAGAAGGCGGAACTTTGGGCGACCTCTACTCTAAAGCCGACCTTGTACGTAATGACAAAGGTTATATTGAGATGGACGCCAATGGTGCTTTGGCCAAAGATGCCAACGTAGAACCGATCAAATTGGGAAGCGTGTTACCTAAAGCCAACTTTGCTTTCAGTAACGAGTTCACATACAAAGGTGTTTCTGCCGGCTTCCTGCTTTCCTGCCGGTTGGGAGGTATCGTTTATTCTGCCACGCAAGCAGCTCTCGACCAATACGGAGTATCTGAAACCAGTGCAAAAGCCCGCGACGCAGGTGGTGTAGTTATCAACGGACGCACTATGATCAATGCCCAGCAATGGTACGAGACAATTGGTAGTTCCAGCGGACTCCCGCAATACTATACTTACAGCGCGACTAATATTCGCCTGCAAGAAGCACATATCGGATATACTATTCCCCGCCGTTGGTTGAAAAACATATGTGATATCAACGTGTCTTTGGTAGGACGTAATCTCTGGATGATTTATTGCAAAGCACCTTTCGATCCCGAATCAGTCGCTACTACCAGCAACTATTATCAAGGGATAGATTACTTCATGATGCCGAGCACCCGCAACATCGGGTTTAATGTTAAGTTTAACTTCTAAAACCATGAAATTTATGAAAAACCTGCGATATATGCTGATAGCAGTATATTCAGCCTTCCTGCTTCTGCCTTTGGGAAGTTGCATGGATACGGACATGAACCGTAATAAATACGAAGTGGACAGCGAAGAAATCGGCCGTGAAAACTACGACCTCGGCTCCACTATCAGAGGCCTGCAAGGCTTAGTAATACCTGCACAAGAGCATCTTTACCAATTCATGGAAGCCATGTGTGGTGGTCCTTATGCAGGATATTTCGGTGAAACACGTACCGGATGGCTGGAGAAATACTCTACCTATAATCCTAAAACCGACTGGTTGAAGGCACCATTTACAGATGTTATATCAGAAACATATCCTAAATATTATGCAGTTTTACAACATGAAGATGCCCCTGTAGCCCTTGCATTAGCCAAACTGCTACGAGTAACTATCATGCAACGCGTGACGGACATTTACGGCCCTATCCCCTATAGCAAAGTGTTAGTATCCGGAGAAGGTTCTGAAAGCGATGGACTGAATGCGGCTTACGATTCACAGAAAGATGTCTACATGCGTATGTTTCAAGAACTTGAAGAAGCCGATCAGGCACTTGAAGACAACATGACAGAAGGCAATAGCGGATTTGAAAAGCTGGATGATGTCTACTACGGAAAACTGCAGCAATGGCGACTTTTTCTCCATTCACTACAACTACGCATGGCTATGCGCCTATGCTACACCGATATGGCTACCGAAGCTCAAAGCATTGCCGAGAAAGCCGTAGCGGCAGGAGTGATCGAAAAGAACGACGACAATGCCTTATTCCATGTAGCAGAAAATCGCTCAGCACTCTGCTTCAACGATTGGAAAGACTATCGTATAGGAGCCGATATCATCTGTTACATGAATGGTTATGCAGACCCACGTCGGGATAAATATTTTACCAAGGTGAAGAATAACGACCAGGAAGGTTATTACGGCATGCGTATCGGTATTAATTCACCATTTTCTGATGACGACATGATAACATCGTACTCTAATCGTTTGATGACCGCCAGCGATCCTTATGTATGGATGACTGCCTCCGAAGTAGCATTCCTGCGAGCTGAAGGAGCATTACGCAAATGGAATATGGGCGGTGAAGCCAAAGATTTCTACGAAACGGGTGTTAAGCTTTCTTTCGAAGAACATGGAGCCAGCGGAGCGGAAGACTACCTGAATTCAATAGCTTCTCCAAGTGGCTATACTGACCCGCTAGGTTCGTATAGCACAGGTAGCCCCGCCAACATTACAGTAAAATGGAATGAAATGGGAGAACAGGCATTCGAAGAGAATCTGGAACGTATCATTACCCAAAAGTGGATTGCACTTTTCCCCAACGGCATTGAATCATGGAGTGAACACAGGCGTACCGGATATCCCAAATTATTGCCTGTTGTCGTGAACAAAGGCCGCAATGTCAGTACCGAAGCCGGCATGCGCCGACTCATGTATCCCAACGAAGAATACACCCAGAATTCTTTCCACCTTAACAATGCCATTAATGTATTGATAAAGGAAAGTAGTAATAATCAGGGGGGAGATACCGGTGGTACCCATGTATGGTGGGATCGTAAAGCAAACGAGTAAGAATCTTTAAAAACTAAGATAATATGAAAAATAAAAACCTTATATTCAGTTTCCTTACCGTCGTCACTCTCACGATTGGTGCAGGCTGTCTGTGGACATCGTGTGACGATTGGACCGAAACGGAACAGGTGGATTACGGAGTAACTACCCCCGATGGTCAGAACCCTGAACTATATGCCCGTTACACACAAGCTGTTCGCAACTATAAAAGTCGCAAACACTATGCCGTATGTGTACGCTTCGACAATGGACATAGCGGAGACGGAGAAAAAGACTTTCTTCGTTCGATGCCGGATAGCATTGATGCCGTCATTCTGGAAAATGCGGTAACACTTAATTCAGCCGATCTGGAAGACATTCCTGTATTGCAGACTAATTTTGCAACAAAGATTCTTTTTAGTTTCAACCTGACCAGTATCAAAGAGAATGCAGAAAGTTCAGGACAAGAAATCAAAACACTTCTGACTCCCGCTTTAGAACAAATGGTATCCGCCATTAACGACAATGGACTTGACGGAGCCTCAATCTCCTACACCGGTGACATCGGACTTGGTAATAACGCAGCAGTCAATGCAAGTATAGCCGAGATGCGTCAGTTACTGCTTGACAAGATTACACCGTTAGCAAAAAATGGAAAAATCTTTTTTCTGGAAAGTAATCCACTTTTTATTCCCGAAGCGAACCGGGATGTATTCACCCGCTACGTACTCAATACTACTTCCTCTAAAAATGCCAGCCAGTTACGTCTTCTGATTAATGAAGCTATCTATTATGCAGGTATTCCCTCGGACAAGCTGCTCATTACCGGCGATCCGGAGCTAATGACTACGGACAATAATGACGGGCTTGTCTCACAAGTGCCTTTCTTCGCCATACAGGTAATAGACTGCGGGCCTATCGGCGGCTTAATGATACAGAATGTCGCTGCAGACTATTCGCACGCTAACATCACTTATAAGGAGACACGTGGTGCCATACAGACTTTAAACCCTTCACCTTTAAAATAAACACAGGAGGAATCTAAGATGAAAAAGCAAAAAATACGATTCGCAATTTTCATGTTGTTACTTGCTGTCACTGCTTGCGACAATGCCGATTATAGTAAAAGCGCCCCCTTCGACAACGGTGTCTATTTAAGTGTAGCCGAAAGTAAAACGTCGGAGACTATGACATTCAACAAAACGATTATTCAGCGCGAAAAGAGCTTCACAGCCCGGCTGGCATATCCTGCCGGTACTGATGTTACAGTCAACGTAACAGTTGACCCTTCACAAGTAGAAGCCTACAACTCACGAAACAATACCAGCTATGATATATTGCCGACCAAACATTACCGATTGGAGAGCAACGAAATGACAATACGCGCAGGCAAAATCAATTCTGCTCCGTTACATATTTATTTCGAAAACCTGACAGAATTGGAAATTGATAAAGCATATCTCTGCCCAGTGTCTCTTAATTCTGCACAAGGTGTAGGCCTATTGGATGGCTCAACCACCTACTGGTATATAGTGAAACGCTCCAGCGCCATCACTACCGCTGTTGACTTACGCTATTGCTACGTCGAAGTTCCCGGATTCTATGTACCCAAATGGGGAACAGAGCCTGCCGGCAATGCTGCTCATCTGAACAATTTGAAGGCTGTCACCTTTGAAATAATCACCCGTATATCCAATTTCGACGAAGCCAATACAGACATTTCCAGTCTGATGGGCATCGAGCAATATTTCTGTTTCCGGGCAGGCGATGCAGGCTTCCCACGTCAACAGTTGCAGATACAGACTCCGGCAGGAAAGTTCCCCGAAGCCAACAAAGCCAAATTACTGAAAGAAAATGAATGGTACCATCTCGCACTAACGTACGACATTGCCACCAAAACAATTATTTTCTACGTCAATGGAAAAGAACAAAGTCGAAGCACTAACTATGGCAACAGCGAGTTCTCTGAAATAAAACTTGCCAACCGCAAACAGGAAAGTTTTCCCGGTGCAAGCGACGGTGACTGGCTTTTCTACATAGGACGTTCTTATAATGACCGCTGGCTTATCGACCGTCAACTTAACGGTAATGTCTGTGAGGCACGTATCTGGGATGTAGCACGTACACAACAGGAAATATGGAAAAACATGTACGACATTGAAGATCCGGAAAATGAAGCACACCTCGCTGCTTACTGGAAATTCAATGAAGGAAGCGGCAATGATATCAAGGATTACTCCAAATATCATAACGATGCACACATTGTTCGTTATTGGAAAGATTTCAATAGTAAAGAAGAATATGACGTAAAAAATGAGGAACTATGGCCAAGCGGCATAGAAGTTCCGCAAGTGAATAGGGAAGATTAGAAATGAGAAACTTATAAAAATCAAAATATGAAACAAATATTGAAACATATACTGATTCTGGCATTTGCGGCAGGTTTTATTGGGACTGCCTGCGAAAATAACGATCTTACTATCGATGCCGGCACATTCCCCGAAACCGGAGGTATAGGTCTTTCTATGGGTATATTACAAAGCGATAATTATGCGATGGAAAACCCACAGATAAACATGGACCATGCCAGTTTGAGCGATCAATTTCACATCAGCTTAACAGAACCGGCTTCACAAACAGGAAATTATACCGTAAAAGTAGACGAATCCAAAGTATTGGACTTCAATTCGAAACACGGAACGAATTACCCTCTGTATCCTACAGAATACGTAGATTTAGGTAACAGTGGAAAAATGACAATAGAGAAAGGAGAACAGCAGTCAAACTCTGTCTCTATTGCTTTCAAATATGATGAAGCCATAGAAGATTCTGTTATTTATGTACTCCCTCTGACAGTGGAAGAGAACAATAGTTCCCCGGCCATATCTAGTGAACGCAAAACATTATATTATATAATTAATGTATGGGGAATGGCTCCTGCCGAATATAACGCCATAAAGAAAAACTTCATTCAGATAGCAGGGGTAGATCCCGAATTCACCAATCCTCTACTGCTCAACAAGCTCTATTTTGAATCTATGTCTCTTTCATCACCAGAAGTAGATTACTACAATCCATTCGATATAATCAACCTACAGTTCGCTACCGTTAAGGCAGACGATAATCTGTTGCCATCCTTATATCTAAAAGATGATCTGGCATACGTACTAAAAAAACGTGAGAAGTACATTGTACCATTACAACAGTTAGACCACAAAGTTTGCCTTGCCATTAAGGGAGCCGGAGAAGGAATTAGTTTTTCCAATCTGGGAGAAAAAGAAATGATGATATTTGTAGAAAGAATAAAACAAATGATTGATATATATCATTTAGATGGAGTCAATCTATATGATGCTAATTTTTCCTATGAAGAAAGTAATGAAAACATTAATTACTCAAACAATCTATGCAAATTCGTAGAATCTCTACGAGATAAGCTAGGAAACAAGATCATAACCTATACACAAACTTCTGAATCTCCGGAAGGGATTACTAATGACGCTAATTTGAAATTAGGAGAACTTGTAGATTATGCTTGGTGTGATCAATTGAACACAATTATTGATCCTTGGAGTACTCCTGAAAAATGGACACGTCCTATTGCAGGATTAAACAAAGAAAAATGGGGAGCTTTGAACACTGATATACATATATCAAGTGAACAAACTAATATTTTAGATCAAGTGATAGAAATGTTTACTCAACCCTCACCAATGATAACCGCTGGAATAAACCATGTATTTGTAGTAAATAGAGTAGACTATGTTAGTGCAGGAACAGAATCTTATGCACCGACTTATATGGCTTATGGTGCTATCTGTAACTTATGTGATATGGAAAAAGAATATTTTGTAACAGGTATTAACTCTCCAAATAATCAATACCTCAACATTCATGATCTTCTCATGCCTAAAGATTATTAAGATATAACATTCATATTTATAAAGCATCTGTGAATATGGACAAACTGAGAAAGGAGATGCAGAATATTTACGCATAAAAATCAGACTATGAAGGAGGAACTTCCACCAAACACGTATCCTATCAATGCCAAAGACATGTCTTCCGCATTGATTATAAGAAAAGAAAAATCATTAAATCAATTTTAAAATTTACATTATGAAAAACTTGTATAAAATTTTAGCGTCATCTATCGCTATATTTGCATTTTGCGCATGCTCACAAGAAGAAATGCCAGTAAACCAATCAGATAATAATCAATCTGAAGTAGTCACCCGTTCGGGCACAGGTATTAAAAACATCGTTTATATTGAAGTAAATGATATCAATCCTCTTAATGCAGGGTCATATATTATGGATGATGCTCCATTTTTCGATTATGTAATTCTGTTCGCTGCCAACATAAGAGGTGTAGGCTCAGACGCTACTTTATATAACAATCCAAATGTACAGTACATTTTGGACCACAAAGACACTCTGATTAAGCCTCTTCAAGACAAAGGTATCAAAGTTTTACTCGGTCTATTAGGTGACCATACAGGACTCGGATTCGCAAACATGAATTCAGCTCAGACTGAACAGTTTGCTACCGCCGTTGCCAATGCTGTTAGTCAATATGGATTAGATGGTGTAGACTTTGACGACGAATGGGCTGAATACGGTAGAAATGGTTATCCATCTGGAAGTACAGGTTCTTTCTCTAATTTGATTACTGCGCTCCATAACAAAATGCCAAGTAAGACGATTACTGTATTCAATTATGGCTACACAAGTGAGCTTACAGGAGTTAATAGCTATATTGACTATGGCATTTACGCATTCTTCAACTATCCATCATGGGGTACAGATTTTGGTATGCCGAACAGTAAATGGGCACCATTAACCATCAACCTTAACAGTACCCCATCTGCTAGTAGTGCCCAACTTTATGCAACACAAGTTGCAAATAAAGGTTTTGGTGCTATTGGTTACTATGACCTTAGAGCCAACAACATTGTAAGCGTATTGAATGGTGTTGCAAAAGGAGCTTTCAAGTCTACTTGTACTTATGACGGTAATTCTTATCCAAAGAATTATTAATCAAAGGCTTTAAAGCATCACACTTGATGAAGTATTAAAATACACTTCTCCCTCTTTCAACAAAAGAGGGGGAAGTAGTTTAAAGTGAGAGAGTAATGTATTTCTTCACATGTTCCTTTTTAGTAAAGGAAACATGTGAAGAATTACTCATACAACATTTATTAGATAATATATCCTTCGGAAGCTACTCACTCTTCCAACGCTCATATAATTAACTGGAGGGAAAGTTACGTGCAAAAAAAGAAGAGAAGTAGCAACCGAGGATAATCAGATGAATGCTGTGACATTTTTGTATCTAATCTAATTATTATAAGGGGAAAAGCAAAAATGTCACAGCACTACTAATCAACACTTTACCCCCAAAAACAGTTCTTTTTTCTACAAGTTTACAAAAATCATCTATATACTTTTCACTTTTTCATAGGAGAAAACTGCACTTTTTTTCATTCCCCCTATCCAATCATAAAGAAACAATAAAGTTACAGTGGAGTAATCAGACAGGCAGACTTGTGCAACAAGTCTGCTACAGTTATGCATCCCTGTAGCTATACAAGTGCAACAGAATAAAACATAAGCAACAAACAGCTAATAGCTGGCGAGAATTTATTAATTCATATGGTAGAATGCTTCAAACCAACCTGATAAATATAGGAAAAGATATATAGCATTATACCAATTTATTAAGCATACTCCATAGAACCATACTATAAATCTACGTATCAATCTCCCAAACCAGGAATAAAAACAAAGAATTCCATGACTGTTTTGATCTAATTATGATTTTATTAAACATAAATTAATAATAGACAGAACCTTCAATAAGCAAGCATTATCATTTTCTACGAACAATAAATATAACATTGTATTAAAAATATACAAGTTTTCAATACATTTTATCGCAAACATCATACAAAAGAGCAACAAGTCCCTATTTTTAATCAGATATTATATCAATTTTTTACAACTATGACGTATATTTACCTCATAAGAACAAGCAATATTATATTATAAAAAAATACGTATATATTATCCAAGAACCCAAAAATGAGAGAATCTAAATTGGTACTAAATGGAAGTTATTCCAAAAGTACCCAACACAAAGCGCGGGCACCTCCTGAGGAGCGCGCATTACTTACAATATATTTAACATTTATGTTTAATAAAAAATAATCAAATTAATTATTGTTACTTGGAGGAGATTTGCCCTATTCCTTTCAAAAGGGTTCAAACATTAGAATTAAAACTCTACATATATACTACGCATTCCCGATATCAGCCTTCAAAGAACAAATAATTTAGAGATCATGTTATTTGAACTTATTGATATACAATCATGAGACCATAATACTGTGCATTTTTCCTTGCTTCAAACCCGAACAAGAGGAATAGATCAATTTCACCAAGTGACGTTACTAAAAAAACAGATTAATATGAAATATTTAATTATAACGTCATTATACACTTCTATTATCGCAGTTACAACCACCCAAAGTGAATTATTTCCAATTTTATTTTCAACAGCAGGAATACTTTTATTGTATTGGTTCTTGTCTCATTCTTTTGCCATGCGGAAAGAAATTGCTTTCTTAAAAGAAGAAAATCAGTACTTCATGGATTCCTTCCGAAACATTCGCACCCCGATCACATTGCTTCATACGCCTTTGAAGTCAACCTATAGTAATAACTGTCCAGACAATATCAAAAAAGAGCTGTCACTGGCTATCCGCAACATAGATTGCCTTAATGATCATTTAACCAGATTAATGGACCTGAAGCAAATAGCCGCTCATTCCCAAAAAATGAATATTACGGAACATGAATTAGGAAATTTCCTTAAAAATAAAATATCTTCTCTGAAAGATCACGCAGCAAACAGACATATTAAATTAGAAATCCAAACAGAATTCAAATATGCAAGCGTGTGGATAGATCAAAGTAAAATATCTCCCGTAATAGAGAAATTCATAAAGAATATAATAGATCATACAGAATATTCAAAAAAAGTTATTATACACGCATCTTTATGCAACAAATATTGGATAATAAAAGTGAGTTATACTGGAAATGAAAACCTAATGAAATGCTATAAATGCTCCGGCAAACATCTTATTAAACAAAAAACAGAATCTAAATATTACTTTGCAAAAAGTGCTTTATGCAAAAAACTGACAGAAATATGCAATGGAGAAATATTAATCAATAATTCATGTCATACGATCACATTACGTTTTCCTGTAAAACCCTCTTATGAAAATGTATCCGAACGCAGTTTGGTTCATATAGAGAAGAATATAGAAGAAGAAAAGATCGATGCCTTATTCCATAAAAGTTCGCAGAAAAGAAATTCATCCAGACCTGTCGTGATTATGGTCGACAGTAACGAAGAGTTCAGATCCTATCTGGAGACCTGTTTATCAGAGGAATACATAGTCAGAGGTTTTGAAAACGGAGCGGACGCATTGGGATATATCAAAGATGAACATCCGGATCTGGTAATATGCGATACAGTGCTCAACGGAATGGGCGGTGATGAACTTTCTTCAAGGCTGAAGACGTCTAAAGAAACATCTATTATACCAGTCATCCTTTACGGATCGCATATAGATGCCGACCAACGCAGTAAAAGGGAAGCGTCATTAGCAGACACATTCATGCATACTCCTTTTCATGTGGAGGATTTAAAGATAGAGATTGCTGTTCTTATCAGGAACAGCCGCCTTCTTAGAAAAGCATTCCTGCACAAAGTATTCGGAGAACATTTTCTGCAAGTACAACCAACCGAAATGATCAAGGAAGCTACTGAAGGAAGCAAAAGCCTATTGATCAATGAAGTAAAAGAGTATATTCTTGAACGCATAGAGAAAGAGGATTTGACTATCGATGCGATTGCCTCACATTTGAAAATGAGCAGAACGAAATTCTACAATAAGTGGAAGTCAGTGACCGGCGAGGCCCCGACCGTCTTTATTGAAGCGGTTCGAATGGAAAAGGCACACGAGTTGTTAGAAAGCGGGAAATACCCTGTCGGAACCATACCGGAAATGATCGGATTGAAGGATGTAAAAAACTTCCGCAACAGGTATAAAGAATACTTCGGAATTACACCTAAAGAATCGATCAAGAAAAAATAGTCGGAATAAAACGGACAACTAAAAGCATGTCCGAATGTACTCCAGCACGGTCTTCACGGAGAAAGTGACTGGAGTACTTTTTTATTTCCATGATGCAGTATTTCGTTATTTCCGGTATTTACTCTATGTACGTACACCTTAATTTTGAGAATTAATAACCTAATTTGTTTAACAAGTATGAAAACTTTAACTAAAATGAAAAAAGTATGTTGCTTAAGTCGTTTTGTTTTATTGGTAATGGCATTGGGTATGACCAGTATCTTTACCTCTTGTAGTAGTGATGATGATGAAAATATTCCGGTATATTCTCTCAAAGATGTAGAAGGCACCTATTCCGGCAAAATGCAGACAACCTCTATCGCTCCTTTGGAAAATGCAGAGAATGAAGCTGAAGACGGAGTCACCGTAAATGCCGAATTAAAAGATAATCATATATTAATCAGCAAATTCCCGGTAGAGGATCTGATCAAAAGCATTATCGAAGATCCGGACGCAGCCGAAGCCATCATCAAAGCGGTAGGAGATGTAGAATACAAAATCCCTTATCAAGCAGCTTTCAACGACAATAAAGACAATATCTTACTTCAAATGTCACCTGAACCCTTGGTATTGGAAATCGCAATGGAACCACAACCCATAAGAAAAACTGAAGGGGAAGAAGAAACTCCTAAACTCACCGTAAAAGTGACAATCAAGGCTGACGAAAAAGGCAGTTATGCTTATGAAGGTCAGAAACTGAAGTTTGCTATTCAGGCAACAGAAGTTACAGTAAATGAAGAACGGTTTGATAAATTTCCGGCAACTACCTTTACTTTTGATATGACCAAGAAATAAGGTGACTGTTTAATTATTTACAGAATAAAATGTAAAAGAGAGTGTGTCTGCGAAAGAAGACACACTCTTTTTTTTATATTTGCATCAATAATAAATCTACAGCTAATGACAACAACAGAAAGCGTCCGTAAAGAACTGAAAACGTTGGAAGACCCTACATACAGGGAATTTCACTCCTCTTTAATTCCCGGTGCCAATAATATTCTCGGTGTACGCATCCCGCAACTCCGGATAATGGCTAAAGGGCTCGCCAAGAAAGAAGACTGGCGGACATTCGTTGAAGCAACCGATACACAGTATTATGAAGAGACAATGCTACAGGGAATGATTATCGGACTCGCTAAAATGGAGCTGGAAGAACGAATCCACTATATTCGTCTCTTCGTCCCGCGTATCAACAACTGGGCCGTATGCGATATTTTCTCAGGTGAACTGAAAAAGACGGCGGTAGGAAAAGGGAAAGAAACAGTATGGCAGTTTATCCAGCCTTATCTGAAGTCAAAAGAAGAATATGAAATCCGATTCGGAATTGTGATGCTGTTTCATTATGTAGATGAGGATCATATCGATTCATTGCTAGAATATGCCGATTTATTCACTCATGAAGCCTATTATGCACGTATGGCAATGGCATGGATGATATCAATCTGTTTCATTAAATTTCCGGATAAGACGATGAAATATCTGAAGCAGAGCAAACTGGATAACTGGACATACAATAAATCATTGCAGAAAATCATTGAATCTCTGCGTGTAGATAAAGAGACGAAAGGCATCATCCGTTCTATGAAAAGAGTAGGATAAAAAACGGTGGATGACAAACGATGCCCGGTTTTAACCGTTTCATTCGTTTATCATCCACCGCTTATTACCGGGTGTTTTTAACTTACCGCTTCACATTCTTTTTTCTCTTTCTTCTGCTTCTGCGATTTTGTTGTTTCCGACGGCTGTAGCGTTGCCATCTCTTATAAATCATCCATCCGCTCATCAAAGCTACGACAACAAAAATCAGAATAGTAATACCTACCCCCAGATTGTCACCTTTGATGCGTGACCAGATATCCAGTACCTCTTTGGTTTTATCTCCGAAGTCACGAATCATAGCGCAGCGTTCCACCACCTTACGGTCGGGATATTGAATCTTGTCAATCTGTATGCTGTCGGCATCCGGACCGAAGAAATAACTTAAATCCGCATAATAATCCAGAGTCGTATCCACTTTCTCTTCCAGAATCTCCGGTGTAGCGATAGAACTCACATATCCACAGAAATCCATATTACGCAACGCAATGTCCGGACGGCACATAAAGTTGATAAAGTAGCTGGCAGCCACCGGATTCTTCGCATATTTAGGAATCACCCAGCCATCATACCAGATATTACTTCCTTCTTTCGGAACCACGTAGTCAAGGTCCACTCCTACCGCATTCGCCTCTTCAATCGCCCATATCGCATCGCCACTCCAGGTCATATTCAGCCATGCTTTATTCTTCGTCATCATCTCCTTACCGAAGTCCGCTTCCCAACCGGCAATATTCGGTTTCATGGCTTTCAGATACTTTTCAGCTATCTCCATAGCACGTGGTGAGTAATCATTCATCAGGTCTTCCACCGACACCGTTCCTTCTTCCAGCTCTTTGGCATGGGCATAGATAACGGCTGTTCCGTAAGCATCACGGTAGCTGTCTTTCATCAGAATCTTTCCTGCATATTTCTTATCCCAAAGACATTCCCAGGAGAAAGCGTCGGAATCGGGAACGTATGCCCGGTTATAAAGAATACCTGCGGTCCCCCACATATAGCAGACAGCGTAACGGCTTGCTTCTTCACCCGGCTGACTCAGTTTATTAATCTGTTCGCGAATAAATGGTGACACATTATTCATGTAATTAGGGGAATGGGCGAAAGTGGTGTCAATAGGCAACAACAGATGCTTTTTCAGCATTCTCTCAATGATATATTCCGAAGGACAAACCACATCAAAATCCTCATGTCCCTTTTCTATTTTCGTCAACATGATCTCGTTGATGTCGAATGTCTGATAGACGATGCGTATATCTTCACCTGTCTGTTCTTTATAGTACGCCTGGAAATCTTCGAGTACACCTTCTCCTATATAATCTGCCCAGTTATAGATCTTAAGGACTCTCTCGCGTGACTCACCGGAATTGTAGCAACCGCTCAGAAAACCAGCCAGCACCAGCAAAAACAAGTTAACAGAAACTATTCTTTTCATTTTATTTACGTAGCAGCACATTTTCATGATTCTTTCTTCTTCGTTTTTCCGGCACGGTAATTAATTACTATCAGTAAAGCCAGTACCACCACAAAAATAATGGCGGACAACGGGCGAAGTTCAGGAGTCAGACCTCCCTTGCGGGCATCAGCATAGATATAGGTGGAAAGCGTTTCCAGCCCTTGATTACCGATGGTAAATACAGTTACGGCAAAATCATCGATTGAAAGTGTCAGTGCAAGCATAAAGCCACTGATCATTCCCGGACGAATCTCCGGAATGATTACCTTCCGCAAAGCCTGCATAGGTGTAGCTCCCAAATCGAGGGCAGCTTCATAAATGTTCGGATTCATTTGTTTCAGGCGCGGCAGAACGCTTAATACGACGTAAGGAGTACAAAAAGTGATGTGCGCCAGTACCACTGTGGTATATCCCTGCGTGATTCCGAGAGATACGAATAAAAGGAAAAGCGATATACCGGTTATGATATCACCGTTCAGAATAGGAATACTATTCACAAAACCAATCGCCTTGCGCGAGCGTGCTTTTAAGTTGAAGATGCCGATGGCAGCAATGCTGCCCAACAAGGTAGATGCCGTGGCAGCCAGCAGCGCAATGGTAATGGTATTAACCAGGGCATTCATCAGAGAATGATGGGCACCTGTATTAAATAGCGATGAATAAAGTTTGGTCGAAAACCCGGTCCAGTTACCTAATACCTTCGCCTCGGTAAAAGAGTAAATCACAATGATCACAATAGGGGAATATAGCAACAGCAGTAATACCCACAGGTAAGTCTGAGCGAATACCTTCTTTACCATAGCCCACCTCCTTCGTTCGTATTCG
>ERZ860059.863-NODE-863-length-15188-cov-1.926584_pt1 | contig 15188 bp, 8 predicted proteins | sample MGYA00510113_ERZ860059 | MGnify/ENA primary metagenome ERZ860059 (study PRJEB30046, sample SAMN00715190) | human gut metagenome | study: EMG produced TPA metagenomics assembly of the A metagenome-wide association study of gut microbiota in type 2...
AGCTCTGTTGTCCTTCGATCGGCTCATAGTACACCTTATCCAGATACAACTCCTGCATGGCCCTGCGCCGCCGGGCTGCTTCGCTCTTCAACCGTTTCAGCTCGTCACGCCTGGCCTGCTCTCGCCGCCGGATGGGGTCATCCTGTTCTGGAAGGGGAACTTTTTCAGGGTCAAAATAGGCTGCCGCATACGCCCGGATACGTTCCAGTACCGCATTCTCCAAGGCGTCCATATCGGTACAGGTCTTGTTGCCGCACACTTCCGGTGCGCGCTGGTGCATCCGGCAGCGAACATAGCGTCTTTGTGTTCCATCCGCTCTCGGCTGTCGGCCAGTCTGCTCCATACAGCTGCCACAGCATCCACAAACCACTTTTTTTGCCAGCGGATGGATCGTTCCCTTCTCGCCGCTCCGGGTGCGCTCCTGCATCATCCTCTGGACCGTTTCAAACATTTCTCGCTCAATGATCGCTTCATGCGTATTTTCTACAACGATCCACTGCGATTTTGGAAGCCAAATCGTCTTTTCAGACTTGTAACTTACCTTTTTATGCTTTCCCTGCACCATATTTCCGATATAAAGCTGATCATGCAATATTTGATATACGGTGGGACTGCTCCAAAGAGCCGCATTTTTAATGCACTGCGGTAATGGATGCCATGCAGCTGCTTATAGGCTGTTGGGCTTGGAATTTTTTCGTCATTCAGGATGCGTGCGATCCTGTGTGCGCCGATCCCGTTAAGAGCCATGGAAAAGATCCGCCTTACCACCTCGGCTGCTTCCGGGTCGATGATGAGTTTTCCTTTTGCATTTGGGTCTTTGCAGTATCCATACCGTGCAAAAGAGCCGATGAACAGCCCCTCTTTCCGCTTGTGGTCAAGCACCGAGCGGACATTGGTGGACAGATCTTCCAGATACCACTCGTTGATCAGGCCGTTGATCTGGCGGGATTTTTTGTTCGCGGTATCGTTGGTATCCACATGGTCTACCACCGCAATGAAGCGGACGCCCCACTCCATGAACTTTCCGTGCAGATACTTTTCCACGAGCTCCATGTCACGGGTGAAACGGGATTGCGTTTTGGCCAGTACCACATCAAACTGATGTTCGCTTGCGGCTTGCAGCATCGAATTGAATGCCGGACGGTTCCGGTCGATGCCGGAATAGTCCTCATCCGAATAGATCTGGTAAATATCAAATCCTTTCTCAATGGCGTACTGGAGCAGCATCGACTTTTGATTCTGAATGCTCTCCGATTCACCGATTTTATCTTCATCTTCTTTGCTCAGGCGGCAATAAATTGCTGCTTTCATGATCTGCCCCCCCTCTTTTTGTACACGAGCATCCATGCGCAGCATAACGCATCTCTCCTTCAAATTCAGGGATGCCAGATCAGGCGCAGGATCTTGAAGGAACCGCATTGAGCAATCCATCGATGATATATCGCTCAAATTCCTTTTGAAACCGTTCTTTGCGCTGTTCGTTGTTGTCCGAACGAAATTTTTCGTGCAGAATAAAAGGAGTTTTTTTCATCGAATCCCCCTTTTCGGTCCATCTGGTCGTGATATGGGTCACTTCAGTCTATTTCCAGTCAGCGAAATTCAGAACTTTCCATATTTTTCATGGAAAATATTGCAAGACGTTCAAAATCAACTTGAAACGCTTTTGCCGCAATGGTACAATTATATTGTCATTTTATGGAAACTCGGCGCAAAGCCCCGTGCGGACAGGCCGCAAGCGTCGGAGTTCCTGTGGGATGTGTAAGAATCGCTAAGGCAGCACTGCGCCGCTGCACCTGCGCAGTATTGCTTTCCGAAAATGTGAGAAAGTATATTTATATGATGAAAAAGATCTCCCGCCGCTCGTTTTTGCAGGTCTGCGGCATTACTGCGGCAGCGGCAGCACTGACCGCCTGCGGCGGTAAGACCGAAACGGCTAAAAAAGACGGTGCTCACGAAGCCGTCACCTTTATGGCACCTTATAAGGAGATAGAAGCCTTTATTGAGCAGGTACACAGCGTTTACCCGAAGGAAGCCGGCATGGACGAACATCTCTCCAAACCCGTGGACATTGCAGCACTGGAACAGACGGTAAAACGCTTCCGCGTTACCCTTTCCCATAAAAAAAAAAATAGCGGAAAAGCGCGTTTCCGCAGATGAAACACACAAATGATGTAGAAGAGGGTCAGAACGTGAATACACTTTCCGAGATCGAGGAATATTACAAAGCGCGTGAGCAGCAGCTGTTGAAAAAACTTCATCAACAGGGAGCCGCTCTTGCCGCAGCGGAGCAGGCGCTGAAACAACTGACCGAAAATCAGAAAGTATCGGAGGACGAAACAGCCCGACAGCGCGCTGCACGGGAGCAGGCATTCGAAGAAAAGCTCTATCGGGATCCGCTGACAGGAATTTACAACCGCCGCTATTACGAAGAAGTTGCCCGCAAAACCATCGGCCCGGCGGGTGTCGCACTGATGGATGTGGATGATTTCAAGATCTGCAACGATACCTATGGGCATTACGCCGGAGATATGGCACTGAAAACGGTGGCAAACACCATCCAGTCCTGCATCCGGAAGTCGGACCTGCTCATCCGCTATGGCGGAGACGAATTTCTGCTGGTGTTACCCGGCATTCCGGGAGACTTTTTGCAGACCAAACTGGAACAGATCTGCACCGCCGCGCAGATGGCATCTGTACCCGGCTATTCGCATTTCCGTATCTCGCTGAGCATTGGCGGAACGATACAGTCCCTCGCCGACCCTATGGATAACATCGTTCGCCGGGCGGATCGGCTGATGTATCAGGCAAAGGGCCGCAAGAATGCCGTCATGGTGGAGGTTCCGGGGCATGACCCGGCGGCTTTGGAAAAACTTTTGCAGAACAAGCCACAGATCTTACTTGTGGATGACTCCGCAATGAACCGCATGATGCTGACAGAGATCCTGGGAGACAGCTACCACATTCTGGAAGCCGAAAACGGACGGGAATGCATGGAAAAATTGCAGGCAGAAACCGGAAACATTGCACTGGTGCTGCTGGACATCAATATGCCCGTTATGGACGGCTTTGAAGTGCTGAAAGCCATGAATGCCAACCACACCATCGAGGATATCCCGGTCATTATGATCTCCAGCGAGGACTCCGATGCGACGATCCGGCGTTCCTATGAGCTGGGCGCAAGTGATTATGTCAATCGCCCCTTTGATGCTCGTATCGTGTACCGCCGTGTGACCAACACCATCAAGCTGTACGCCAAGCAGCGGCGGCTGGTGCAGATGGTCTCTGAGCAGATCCGCGCCCGTGAAAATAATACGGATACGCTGGTGGGTGTACTGAGTCATATCGTAGAATTCCGCAACGGCGAAAGCGGCGCCCATGTGCGGCACATCCGTATCATCACCGAGCTGCTGCTCCGCCGTCTGTTGGAGATCAGCAGCAGATACTCGATTTCTGCGGAACAGCAGGATATGATCCCGCTGGCTTCCGCCCTGCACGACATCGGAAAAATCGGCATTGACGAAAAGGTCCTCAACAAGCCCGGCAGGCTGACCCCGGAGGAATTCGAGGTCATGAAGACCCACAGTATGCTGGGAGCCAAGATGCTGCATGATCTGGATAATTTTGCAGAGCAGCCGCTGCTGCAAACGGCCTACGAGATCGCCCGCTGGCATCACGAACGCTGGGATGGGCGCGGCTACCCGGATGGACTGAAGGGCGATGAGATCCCCATCAGCGCACAACTGGTCTCGCTGGCTGATGTGTACGATGCACTGACCAGCGAACGCTGCTACAAAAAAGCCTTCTCCCACGAAAAAGCCGTGCAGATGATCCTGAACAGCGAGTGCGGAGCGTTCAACCCGCTGCTGCTGCAGTGCCTGACAGATATTCAGGCTGACCTGAAAGAAGAATTACAGCAGCACAACTGAGCAATGGATGCAATAAAACAGGAGAACAAAAAGCCCAAATGAAACACAGAATCTCACGCCGTGTATTTCTGCGCGGCTGCACGCTGCTGGCGGCCTCTGCTGCCGTCGGCAGTCTGACTTCCTGCGGCGGAACCAACGCGAAGGACAGCGGTCTTCCGCAGCTCATTGTGGGAAGTGATACCTATCCGCCCTATATTTATCTGAACAATGACGGCGTTCCCGCCGGGATCGACGTGGAGATCGCCACCGAAGCGTTCCGCCGCATGGGATATGCTGCCCGGTTTGAACCGATCGATTGGGAGCAAAAAACAGATCTGGTGGAAAGCGGTACCATCGACTGCATCTGGGGCTGCTTTTCCATGGATGGGCGCGAGGAGGTATACCGCTGGGCGGGACCCTACATGGTGAGCCGTCAGGTGGCTGCGGTGGATGCCGACAGCAGCATCCGGACACTCGGCGACCTTGCCGGAAAGACCATCGCCGTGCAGAGCACCGGCAAGCCAGAGGAGATCTTTCTCAGCGGCTCCGACCCGCGCATCCCGCAGACCGTCGAGGTGTTCAGCACCGAAGACCGCAGCGTGCAGTATGCGATGCTGGCCTGCGGCTATGTGGATGCCATCGCTGCCCATGAGACGGCCATCCTGCAATACATGAAGGACAATTCCGTGGAGTTCCGCATCCTCGAAGAACCGCTGCTGGTCACCGGGCTGGGCATCGCCTTTGCCAAAAACGACAGCCGCAGGCTGGACATCCAGCTGAACGCTGTTCTTGCGCAGATGCGCACAGACGGCACACTGGAGCAGATCCTTGGCAAGTATCTTGAACATCCTTCGCAGTATCTGGAGGTGGACACCATTGGCACGTAAAAACAAAACCATCTCAGATACATGGAGATGGGGGCTCTATCTGGTCATCGGCGTGCTTTTTATGGCCGGCGTCGTTTTTTTCTCAAGTTGGCAGGCACTGCGTGCAACGGAGGCTCGTTTCTGCCAGATCCTTGATTTTGTCAAATCCCAGTCCACCAGCTTTGAAAAGCACAATGATACGATTGTGGCCAAAGCGCTCCGCCGCGCGGCGGTATCGGTGCATCAGCTGGCACAGGACCCTGCGCTCGACCTTTCCGACCCGGAATGCCTGAACAGGCAGGCAGAGCTGCTCTGGCTCACAGGTATTTCAGTTCTGGCCCCGGACGGTACGCTCCTGTGCGAATCCACAACGAACGGCATCGGCTATGCCCGGTTTGGAGAACCGCTCAAAAATGATGCCGTTCTGGACGTTTTCTCTTACCCGCAAAAAACCTACCTGAAGCGGGTCCTGCTGGAGGATGGGTCTGCCGTGGATGTTGCGGCACACCGGGCAGAAAGCAAAGAGGTCATCCTGCTTGCCTACCGCTATACCCCGGCAGAATTTATAGAGGGAACGGCTTTGTCCATCCAGAGCGTACTGGACGGTTACTCGGCTGAGACCAGCGGCACATTGTTCATCGTGCAGAACAATCAGGTCATTGCCTCCAACCTCCCGGAGCTCATCGGGCAGGATGCTGCGGACAGTCTGCCGGTGCGGGAGATCCGCAAAGCCGGGGCTGCCGAAACGCTGACCCATACCCACGATTGGAACGGCTCCGGCTGCTATTTTGGAATGTACTGCCACGGAAGGTCTTTCGATCTCTATGCGTATACGGATGAAAGATCCGTCTTCCGTGAATCGTTTCCGCTGATCTTGATGGCGCTGGCCGGTTACATCCTGCTTGTAATGGTCCTTCGGGTGCTGCGCAGACGCTCCGTGCAGGAGATGGAGCAGCAGAAGAAAGAGCAGGAGAAGAAGTATCAGGCTCAGCTGGAGGAACAGAACCGCAAACTGGAGATCGCACTCCAGCACGAGGGTGCGGCAAACCGTGCCAAGCGGGAGTTCCTGTTCAATATGAGCCACGATATTCGCACCCCCATGAACGCCATCATCGGCTTCACCTCGCTGGCTGCGACCCATATTGATAATAAGGAACAGGTGCTGGACTACCTGAAAAAGATCTCTACCTCCAGCCAGCATCTGCTTTCCCTCATCAATGATGTGCTGGATATGAGCCGCATCGAGAGCGGAAAAGTAAAAATCGAAGAAAAAGCGGTGCATCTGCCGGACCTCGTCCACGATGTGCGCTCCATCATCCAACCCGATGTTTCGGCAAAGCGGCTGTCGCTTTTCATCGATACCATGGACGTGGAGAACGAGGACATCATCACCGACCCGCTGCGGCTGAACCAGATCCTGCTGAACATTTTGTCCAACGCCATCAAGTTCACTCCCACAGGCGGTACGATCAGCATCCGCATTGCCCAGAAGAACGGTGCGCCCAAGGGCCGTGGCTGCTATGAGTTCCGCATCAAGGACAATGGCATCGGTATGAGCGAAGCGTTCCAGAAGCACATCTTTGAGGCGTTCAGCCGGGAGGAAAGCTCCACCGTCAGCGGCATTCAGGGTACCGGCCTGGGTATGTCCATCGCCAAGAACATCGTGGATATGATGGGCGGCACCATTGCGATCGAAAGTGAACCGGACAAGGGCAGCGAATTCATCGTAGATCTCTGCTTCGCACTCAGCGGACAAAGGGTGGAGCCCAAGCAGCTCCCGCAGTTGGAAGGGCTGCGCGCATTGGTAGCAGACGACGATACCGACACCTGCCTGAGCGTCAGCACCATGCTGTCCAAGATCGGGATGCGGCCGGAGTGGACGATCTCCGGCCGGGAAGCGGTGATCCGCACCCGGTACGCCATGGAGCAGGGCGACGAATTCAGCGTCTACATCATCGACTGGCTCATCCCCGATATGAACGGCATCGAGGTCGTGCGGCAGATCCGCAAGCTGATCGGGAAAAGCTGCCCTATCATTATTCTGACGGCCTACGATTGGACGGATATTGAAGAGGAAGCCCGCGCTGCCGGAGTGACCGCCTTCTGCGAAAAGCCGCTGTTCCTTTCCGAACTGCTCAGAGTGCTGGCAGAACCGTACGGTGCAGAGCCTGCCTGTAAGCCAGCGCAGCCAGATGCCGCCGAGCTTAAGGGAAAGAAGCTTTTGCTGGTGGAGGACAATGCCTTGAACCGTGAGCTCGCGCTGGAGATCCTGAAGGAAGCGGGCTTTGCGGTAGACACTGCTGAGGATGGCGAGATCGCTGTCCAGAAGATGAAGCAGGCGGCCCCCGGGCAGTACGATTTGATCTTAATGGACATCCAGATGCCCAAGATGGACGGTTACGAGGCGACGCGGCAGATCCGCGCCCTGCCGGATGCTGCAAAGGCAGGCATTCCCATCTTTGCAATGACGGCAAATGCCTTTGAAGAAGACCGTCAGAATGCATTGAAGGCCGGTATGGACGGCCACATTGCAAAGCCGCTGGATATTCCGCATCTGCTGCAGGTCCTTGCAGATGTACTGAAATCATAACGGCTGCCAGCCGACAAAAAACAAAAGCACCCGCAGCAGGCTTTCCAGAGGCTCTTGACCTCTGGAAGCGACTGCTGCGGGTGCTTTATTTATTTTTTGTCTGACAGGCGTTTGGCTCACAAAATTTTGCGCAGCTCCTGCACGAGGTCGCCGATCACGATGGGCTTGGACAAAAAGCCGTTCATGCCGCTTTCCAGGGCGTTGCGGCGATCCTCGTCGAAGGCGTTGGCGGTCATGGCAAGGATGGGGAGCTTTGCCCGGGCAGGGTCATCCAGTGCGCGGATCTTCCGGGTGGCGGTGTAGCCGTCCATCACCGGCATCTGCACATCCATCAGCACCAGATCATAGCTGCCCGGCGCTGCGGTGCTCACCTTTTCCACCGCCACTTCACCGTTTTCCGCCGTATCGACCCGGAAGCCGTACTCGCGCAGGATCTCCTGTGCGATCTCGCGGTTCAGCTCGTTGTCCTCTACCAGCAGGATATGTCTGTCCTTGAAGTCGGCGTTCTTTTCCGGCAGAAGCTCCTGCGACGCATCTGTCAGCTTCTGGCCGAGGGCGCTCATCAGGGTCTCGCGCAGGTCGGATATGAACATGGGCTTGGAGCAGAAGGCGGTCACACCGGCGGCCTTTGCCTCTACCTCAATGTCAGACCAGTCATAGGCCGTCAGGATGATGATGGGGGTATCGTCGTTCAGGCTGCGTATCTGGCGGGTGACCTCGATGCCGTTCATATCCGGCAGCCGCCAGTCGATGATATAGGCGTGGTAGACATCGCTCATCTCGATGGACTGCCGCGCGCGCAGCACCGCTTCCTTGCCGGAAAGGGTCCACTCCGCGCGCATTCCCACCTTGACCAGCATCTTTGTCACGCTGTCGCAGGTGTTGAAATCGTCGTCCACCACCAGAGCCTTCAGGCCTTCCAGCTCGGTGATCTTTTCCACCGGGCGGTGCTCTGCCTGCACCCGCAGCGGCACACGAATGATAAACTCGCTGCCCTTGCCCTGCGCTGTCTGCACCTCGATGGTGCCGCCCATCATATCCACGATGTTTTTGGTGATGGCCATGCCAAGGCCGGTGCCTTGGATACGGCTGACCGTGGAGGTGCGCTCCCGCTCAAACGGCTCAAAGATTTTTTTGGCAAATTCCGGGCTCATGCCGATGCCGTTGTCCTTGATGCGGAACTCGTACTGCCCGCAGCCGCGCACCTGCCCGGCAAGCTGGCGCACTCGCACCGAGACCGTGCCGCCCGCCGGGGTAAATTTGATGGCGTTGGACAGCAGGTTCAGCAGGATCTGGTTCAGCCGGGTCTTATCGCAGTAGACATCCTCGTCGGTCACATCCATCGCATCCATATAAAGCTCCAGCTGTTTTGCGTAGATCTGCCCGCTGACGATGGTTTTCAGATCGTGCAGCACCTCCGAAAGGTTGACTTCCACCTCTTCCAGATGGAGCTTTCCGCTTTCGATGCGGCTCATATCCAGCACATCGTTGATGAGCGAGAGCAGATGGTTGCTGGAAGCAAGGGTCTTGGCCAGATAATCCTTCACCCTCTCCTTGTCGTCGATATTGCTGATCGCCAGAGTGGTAAAGCCGATGATGGCGTTCATGGGGGTGCGGATGTCGTGGGACATATTGGAAAGGAAGGTGCTCTTGGCGCGGTTGGCAGTCTCGGCGGCGGCAACGGCATCCGAAAGCGCCTGATTCACCTGTTTGTCGGCGGTGCGGTCGGACATGACCAGGATGTATTTGGTCCTGCCCTCCACCTCGCTGCCTATGGCGATGTTATGGAACCAGCGGCGCTCTTTGGTTTCCAGATGCTCAAACTCGAGATCCCATTCCCGCTGCTGCCCGCTGAGAAGCCCATCCAGAAAGTTTTTGCCCTGCTCCGGGGCGCCCAGCTTGTCCAGAGCATGGACATCCTGCCGGACTTCTCTCCACGGGATGCCCAGAAGCCGCTCAATGTTCGGGCTGACGTAATCCGTCTGGGAGGTTTTTGCGTCCAGCATCAGAAAAACATCGTCCACGTTCAGCGAGAGCTTCTGGAACAATTCATCCCGGTACCGGATCTCGGTATCCTTCCGGCGCAGGGTGACATGGCTTCTGAGCACAATGAGCAGAATGGCCAGCACCGCAAGACCTGCGGCGATGCCCGCTACGATCTGCGCCGTGCGGAACCACAGTTCGTCCAGATTAGCATTGACGATGCTGACCGGCACAAGCCCCAGCATCGTCCAGCTCTGGACCGCCGTGCCCTCGTAGACCAGATAATAGCTGGTGTCGCCCAGTTTGACCCTCAGGTTTCCGCTGCTGCCCTGTGCAAAGGCATTGGACAGATCCAGGATCTGCGCCTCGGAAAGATCGGAATGGTCGCGCAGCATCGCAATGAAGTTGTAGATCGTTTCCGTGCGGTTTACGGAATTGTCGATGACCACCCGCCCATCCGGGTAGATGACATAGTTGCTGGCATTGCCCTCAAAGGCAGAGCTGTCCAGCAATCTCATCACCGCATCATTATAATAAGAGATGGCAACGGCATCGTAGGCAAAGCCCCGGTAGCTGCCCTGCGTTTCGGGACAGATGAACGCCAGCATCTGGGGCTTGCCGGGCAGCGCCGTGTTCACGACGACATCCTCATCGTGAGCGAGCTTTTCGTCCAGATTGGTCTGCAGGCCAAGATAGCCGGTCTCCCCGGTCACGGTCATGTAGTTGCCGTCATAGGTAAGAAAGTAGAATTCGGCAAACCCAGCCTCCTGCTGTGCCGCCCTGATATACGCCTGTATTTCGGCCTCATCCGAGGCAGTTTCCAGAAAGCCGTTGTACAGATGCAGGTAGCTCACATTTTTGCGCACCAGCTCTTTCAGCATATTATTGGATTTATGCAGCACCTCTTCCAGATGCGAGGTACTTTCCTGATAGATGGTCTGGGACACAAACGAGATGTACCGAACGCTGAAACCTGCTATCAGCAAGACCAGAAGAAGGACGGCCGCAACAGGGAGCCACTTTTGCCGGGGATGGCAGTTTCGTTTGGATTCGTGCTTTTCGTCTTCCATCCCGCTCACCTCAGTGTCATGTAGTTTTCAGGCTCTGCAAGCGCTGCGCCGCCGCCGGAGAGATGATCGCGCCATCTGTTTTTTACCCATGTATCTCCGTCCAAAGACCTGCCGCTTTCGCTCGCAAGCAGCGCTTCCATCTGATTTTCCGCTGCCAGACAGGTCACGGTAACGGTGTCGTCGTCCCGGAGCGGCTGTCCGTTCCGGGTGATGCCGGTCAGGGTATAGCTGCCGCCTGCCTCTTTGACCTCCACGGCAATGCCGCTGACCACCGGCAGAGAGCCGCGGTTGAAGGGCACAAACCCACCCTCGCAGCCCTCCACAAAGGCGCGGACGGTCTCCTTCAGCTCTGCGCCGGTCATAGTGCGCTGGCGGGACATCAGACCGTTGGGCATGATCATGGAAGCGGCCATTTTCTTGTTATAGTCTGCCTGCAGCACACTGCCGGTAAAGCTGTTTGCGGTGGCAAGCAGCACATCGGTGCCATAAACGCCCCGCAGCGTGTTCGCCATAACGGAGAAGGAGGCGCTGCCGCCGTTTGCGTGGGAGACATTGGAATAGCTCTTCCCGGAGGTCAGCACGATCTCGTCATCGGCAGGCGTTTCTTCGGCAAGAAGCTGGGCATTGAACGCACGATAAGCCTGCTGTGCCGTGTACTCGCCCGCGATCATTTTGGAGACAACGTCCTTGGAGACGGCAAAGAAATCGTTGGAGGCGATGCGGATATACATGTGGTTTTCTTCCACCACATCGCGCACGTCCTTCATGTACTCGGTCAGGCGCAGGGGGACGTTCTGGCTGTAGCTCAGCAGGTCCTGTCCATCGGAGATAATGCGGTTCTGCGCCTCCTCGGAGAGCATGACGTTCAGCACCTTCATGGCTTTTTCGCGGCGCGCGGTGTCCTGCTCCAGATCGCGGTTCAACGCCACCTGGAAATACGGGGTGGTCATGATCCACTTTTCGCCGTTCTGGCTGAAGAAGGGCAGGAAGATCGTGTCGATGCCCTCATCCCGAAACATCTTGACACCCGCAGAGCTGCCAAAGTACATGGCAGCTTCTCCGTTCCGGAACATCCCGGTCACATCGTCGTAATTCAACGCAAGATCATCTGCCGTGAGGTGGGTATCCTGAATGAACTGCGCCATCCGCTCAAACGCCCCCGGCCACACGGTGTCGTCCAGACCCACCCGTTCGGTGCTGGCAGGGTCGCTGTAAGCAGTGCGCCACTTGCGCCCATCAGTCGTGGTAAGCTCGGCAGCGGAAAGCCCCTGCAGCGTTTCCATGCAGGTGTAGTCGTAGGTATAATCGGCGGTAAAGCCGCGGATGCCCACCTTTTCAAACGCCTGACAGGCCGAAACGAAGCTCTCGTAATCGGTGGGCAGAGGAATATCGTACTGCTCAAAAAGGCCGCGGTTGACCACAAAGCCGTGGGCATCCGCGCAGACCGGAAGCCAGTTCACGCTGCCGTCCTCGTTTTTGAAGCTGTTGAGGTAGGTGTTGTACACAGCGCCCGCCTCGTTGGTCAAGGCAAGGTTCATCAGGCTGTCCTTCAAGGGAGCCGCATCGTGCAGCGAGAAGCGGCAGCTGGTGATAATATCCGGCAGACCGCCGTTCTCCTCCAAAAACTTGTAAAAATCCAGATCGTTGTTTCCCACGATGAATTCAATATTTACATCCGGCAGCTGGGACTGGATATAAGGCGCATAGGTCTCGTACAGGCTTGTACTCCACAGATACACCTGAATGGTCTGAGCATCCTCCTGCTTTTTCACATTTTCGGCGGTTTTTGTTCCGCAGCCGGTCAGCAGGGAGACCGCCATCACCAGTGCTATAAGCACGGAAAACAGGCGGCGCAATGTTCTTTTGTTCATCAAATCGTTCTCCTCACAACTCTTGGGCAGCTGCCGTTCTGCGATCCCGAATACCACAAAAAGGCATCGATACAGCATGACAGAGATATAGGAATATTTTACCACCGCCATGATGGATTTTCAATAAAATTTCATATATTGATACTGCTTATGTTCTATGATTATCCCTTGACAAAAAGGCAGCTTTGGCCGGTTGGGTTATTTTGCTCCCCGTGGCCCGAGCAGGCCCTGCGGGCCAACATCCACTGCCAGATCTCGCTGGCTCTCAACCGCATCTACACCGAGTGGTACCCCAGCAAGGGCTACAGTTTCAACATCACCAACTCCACCAGCTACGACCAATACTATGTCCATGGCCGGACGGTGTTCGACGTCATGGTGCGGCTGACGGACGACATCTTCAACACCTATATCCGCAAGACCGGCACCGTGAACCCCTACTACGCCGAGTACTGCGACGGAAAATCCGTCACCTGCCCCGGCCTCAAGCAGTGGGGGACGGTCACTCTGGCCAATCAGGGCCGCAATGCACTGAGCATCCTCAAATACTACTATGGCAACAACATCGAGATCATCCGCACCAACAACATCCAGTCCATCCCCCAGAGCTACCCCGGAAGCCCTCTGCGGCAGGGCAGCACCGGAGCGGCGGTGTTCACCCTGCAGCGGCAGCTCAACCGCATCACCAAAGACTATCCCTTCCTCGGCCTGCTGACGGTGGACGGCATTTTCGGCCGCAAGATGACCGAGACGGTAAAAAAGTTCCAGAGGCAGTTCACCCCCCCCGCCGACGGCGTGGTGGGCCGCAGCACCTGGTATAAGATCAGCTATATCTATGTCTCGGTGAAGGACCTCGCCGAGCTGACCAGTGAAGGCGAGACATTCAGCGGCACCCTCCCGGACGGCTCATGGAACCTCGGCAGCAGCGTCCTCAAACAGGGCTCCACCGGCAGTGAGGTAGAGCAGATGCAGTTCTGGCTGAGTACGCTGGCTCAGTATGAGAGCAGCATCCCCTCTGTCACGGTGGACGGCGTCTACGGCAGCGGCACCGCGGCGGGCGGGACCATCTTCGGCCAGGCCACGGACCGGGCCGTGCGCGCCTTCCAGCAGCATTTCGGCCTGACGGTGGACGGCATCGTGGGCCGCACCACATGGACCGAACTGTACGACCAGTTCCGCAGCATCCAGTCCGACAACGGCACCCCCAACGCCTACCCCGGCACCGCCCTGCGCCAGGGCAGCAGCGGCCAGAACGTCCGGCTGGTGCAGTTCTGGCTGAAGATCGCACGGACGGTCTATTCCAGTCTCAACAACATCACCGTGGACGGCATCTTCGGCTCGTCTACCGCAGCGGCCGTGCGGCGGTTCCAGACCTACTTCGGCCTCACCAGCGACGGCGTCGTGGGCCGGACGACATGGAACAAGCTCTACGAAGTCTACAACGACATCGCCAACCGCCTGCTTTCGCCCAGCCTGCGGCCCGGCGAGTACCCGGGTGTGCTGCGCAATGGCTCCACCGGCACCGCCGTCCGGGAGCTGCAATTCTACCTCTACCTCATGAGCGCCTACCAGAGCAGCATCCCCTCTGTCTCCATCGACGGCCGTTTCGGCGCGGCCACCGAGGCCGCCGTGCGGGCCTACCAGCGGTTCGCCGGGCTGACGGTGGACGGCATCGTAGGACGGAAGACATGGGATTCGCTCTACGGCAAAGCGTCGGCCCTCCGCTCGTCCGGGCCGGTGGTCACCCTCAAGCGTCTCCCCTACCCCGGCACGCCGCTCACCGTCGGCACCGACAGCAGCGCCGTGCTCTACTACACCCTGCTTTTGCAGCGCATCGCCTACTACTACGACAGTGTAGCGTCCCCCGCGCTTTCCAGACAGTACACACAGGAGACCGCGGACGCCACCGCCAGCGCGCAGGAGCTTCTGGGCCTGCCCGCCACCGGCGTGGCAGACGCCGAGACGTGGACAGCAGTGGAAGCCCTGAGCTTACAGCTGGCGGCCTTCACCCCCAACCCCGACCGGCATCCCGAGCAGGGGCCGGACTACCCGGACCGGGCCATGAAGGAGGGCAGCGCAGGGCCTGACGTCAGCCTCATCGAGGGCTGGCTCAATGGCCGCTCCCAGCTCTACTGCGAGGAGGACTACGTCGCCGACAACGCTGTCTTCGGCCCGGAGGATACCGCCGCTGTGAAGGAGACGCAGCAGCGGGCGGGTCTTGAGGCAAACGGCGTCGTGGACCGGCCCACCTGGGCCGCACTCCGCGCCCAGAGCCATACTGCCTGCGACAACTGCACCGAGGAGGGATGAGAGATGGCACGCTTACTGGTCTATGACGCCTACGAGAACAAAGTCTACACCTATTCGAGCCTGCGCGAGAACGACCCCATGCCCTACAGCACCGGCAGGACTCTGACCGTGCGGGAGTTCCGGGGCAAATCGAACAGCCCGGTGCTCTGGACGACCATCGCGGCAATGGAAGCGTGGAACCTCACCCGCCGCAAATACGGCAGGGGCATCCCGGTGGGATACGCCTTCCGCCGCATCTGGGAGGGAGGCCACGGCACTCGCAGCCAACACTATGCCGGCGTGGCCTTCGACGTGGGGCAGAGTCTCAGCCAGACCCAGCGCACCGCCATCTACAACGCCGCCCGCTCCACCGGGGCGTGGGGCTATGTCGAGCCGCTGAGCCAGACCCCCACATGGGTCCACTTCGACCGGCGCTACGGCACGCCTGCCTGCAGAGGCACCACGGCAGGCTATCCCACCCTCCGCCGGGGCAGCCGGGGCTGCTACGTCATGATCCTCCAGGACGCCCTCTCGACGCTGGGCTACCAGACCGGGAACCGCATCGACGGCATCTTCGGCAGCCGGACGGAAGAAGCACTCAAGGGCTACCAGCG
>ERZ860059.873-NODE-873-length-15061-cov-2.083966_pt1 | contig 15061 bp, 22 predicted proteins | sample MGYA00510113_ERZ860059 | MGnify/ENA primary metagenome ERZ860059 (study PRJEB30046, sample SAMN00715190) | human gut metagenome | study: EMG produced TPA metagenomics assembly of the A metagenome-wide association study of gut microbiota in type 2...
AAATAAATAAAAAATAAATAAAGTCATAAACTTAATAAATTTAATTTTATGTCAAAAATATGTTATAATATTAAAAATTAAATTTAATTATTTTTAACATAAAAGGGAAGTGAGTAATTGAAAGTAAAATTATTTTTAGTTATGTTAGGAATGGGTTTAATAGGAGTAGTACTAGCTGAACTCCTGTTTTTAGAAAAATTAATAGTGATTTAAAAAAGTATGAATCCCCTTGCATAGTAAAACTATGCAAAGGGATTTTTTAATGATTAATTTTTTTCATATTCTTCAATAAAAGTTTTCAACTTTTTCTTTATTCTCTGTATACTGTTATCTACAGATTTTAATTCTCTTCCAGTTTTTTTTGCTATTTCTGTATAGGACATTTCAGCAAGCATATATTCAAAAATTTCATTTTCCATAGGGCTCAAATGTGTTTTTAAATATTGGTTGAGATACTTCATTTTTTCTTTACTAAGGTAAATTTCTTCTGGATTGTAAAAATTGAATGATTTATTATCATATGTGAGATCTGCCTCATCTTCATCATCTGAAGAAGTAGAAACTGCCATGTTTAGTATTCTGTTTTTTCCTGAATTTGAATTTTTTAATGCAGTAATAATTTGGCGTTTAATGCATAATAATGCAAAAGTTGTGAAAGAAGCATTTTTATTTTCATCATAAGCATTTATAGCTTTTAAAAGACCAATCATAGCTTCTTGCATAACATCATCTCTATCTCCACCGTGAAAGAAATATTTTTTTGTTTTGAAAATTATGAGTTGTTTAAAACTTTCAAAGATTTGTTGTATGGCGTCTTCGTCACCCTCTTGAGCAGCATGAATAGTGTGAATATTTATCATTTTTTCCTTGTATGATAAAAGTATAGTAAATTATTTATCATACTTCCTCCTCTTTATATTTATTTTGGTATATAATTAATTATTGAAACTGTGGACTTTTTATTTATTCCTATTGAGCTTTCAAGCTACTTTTTTAAGGAGACTACTGCCACTGTTTTTTCTCAAACACTTATAGTTGGTTAAAATTTTATTTTTAATGTTTGCAAGGATGTGTTGATTAAAACTTTGTGGATGCACAGTTTCTTATTTCTCTTAAAGGATGTGAGTTTATGTTATTATTAGGTATTGATATCGCGAAATTAAATCATGTGGCTTCTCTTGTAGATTCTGAATCTGGGGAACTTGTTTTTTCTAATTTTAAATTCCAGAATAATATGCCTGGATTCTTCTCACTTTATGAAAAAATTGTAGATTTCTCAATTAAAGATATTATTATTGGTTTAGAATCAACTGCACATTATGGAGAAAATTTTATTAATTTTTTCTTTCAAAAAGGATTTAAAATTGCTGTAATCAACCCTTTGCAAACTTCACATTTACGTAAAGCTAATATTAGAGATACTAAAAATGATCATTTAGATTCTATTACTGTTGCTAAAGCTTTACTTTTTGATAATTTCAAATTTATTTCTCAAAACAATGTTTCTAATTTTGCGCTAAAAAAACTTACTCGTTTTAGAAAAAGTTTAGTTAAACAAAGATCTAGAAGTAAAATTCAGCTCGTTTCTTTATTAGATATTATTTTTCCTGAACTACAATATGTTTTTAAAGCTGGTATTCATACTAAAGCTCTTTATGCTCTTCTTAAGAAATATCCTTCTACAGAAAAAATAGCTGCTTTAAGAGAAAAATCATTATTTTCTATTTTAAGTAAAGCTTCTAAGGGTCACTATGACCTAGATAGTGCTTTGCTTTTAAAAAGTCATGCTAGATCTTCTGTAGGTGTCAAGGATACATCTATATCTATACATATCCCTCAATTAATTGAACTAATTGAGCTGTTAGATAAGCAAATTAAATCAATAGAAGAAGAAATTGAAGATTCTCTTGATAATGAATCACCAGTTCTTACTATTCCAGGAATTAGTAATGTAGCAGCTGCCAGCATAATTGGAGAAATTAATGATATTTCTAATTTTGATTCACCATCTAAATTGCTTGCCTATGCAGGACTTGATCCTAAGGTAAGGCAATCAGGAAATTTTAATGCATCCTCATGTAGAATGTCTAAAAAAGGCTCTCCATATTTGCGCTATGCATTAATTTTCACTGCTTGGAATTTAGTAAGAAACAGCAAAAGATTTAAAGAGTATTATTTAATCAAAAGAGCACATGGGAAATCTCATTACAATGCTTTGGGTCATGTAGCTCATAAATTAGTAAGAACTATCTATACTTTACTTAAAAAGAATATTTCTTATCAAGAACTCATAATTTAAAAATTTTTTTAAGTTAATTAATTTATTAAGAGTTTTATGAACTCTAATTTTGTAATGTAGAAAAATTGAAATGAAAATTATTTATTTTTGTCTTGACTTTTCATAGTTGGTCTCCTTAAGTAAATTAAGTTTATGTATAAAATGATAAAATCTTCTCCCAGTATTAATATAGAAAACATTTAACGAATATATTATATAGAAAAAAAATTTTTTTTCAATAGAAAAAAGAAAAAATATAAAAAAATATAAAATAACTTTTGCAATAGTATTGCCATAAAAATACTAAAAAAACAGACAACGAGGTGGTTTGTGAACGAAAGTATATGGAGAATATCAGCTTTTTTTCGTATACAAAAAAATTTTTTTATTTTTTTTATTTTGCCTTTTTGGAATATCATTATTTTTTGTTGGAATATGTATTTATTGTTTTGAGTTTTTAATACTTTTTTAATACTTTTTTAATACTTTAAATTCAAAACTTTTTCCCTCTATTTTGAATGATTTTCATGTTATCATTCAAATATTTTTGTAGTTCATATTAATTTCTTATATTTATTAAAAATAATTATAAAGGAAGAAACTAAAATCATTGTATAGCCAAACATATACTAATTAAGTTTTTAGTATATGCTTTTTTTATATATAATGATATTTCTAGTTTGAAAATATTTTTACTAACATTACATATACTTTAGAACACAGGAGGAAAAGAAAATGGACAACAAAAAAATTAAAGATGCAAAAAATGGTGATGACAAAGCTTTTATCGAAATTTTTCAGAGTATGAAAAAGATTATTCTCTACAGAACTAAGAAGTACTTCTTTTATGGTGGAGATAAAGATGATGTGATGCAAGAAGCAATGATTGGACTTTTCAAAGCTATTAATGCATATGATGAGAATAAAACAGCCTCTTTTAAAACCTTTGCACTATTGTGTATAAAGCGTCACCTAATAACTACTCTAAAAAACTCCAACTCCCGAAAAAATAAAATACTTAATATGGCTATTTCTCTTCAGGCAGAAAACGAAAGTGAACCCAACATAACATATGCTCATCAGTCTTTTATTTTTCATTCTCCAGAAGAGTTATGTCTTGGAAAAGAAAAAATGGAATATATCAATAAATATTTAAAAACCCATTTAAGCCCAATGGAAAATGAAATTTTTGAATATCTTATTGCTGAAATGACATATATTGAAATAGCAGCAATTACTGGAAGAGATGTGAAATCAATAGATAACTGTATTCAAAGAATAAAGAAAAAATTAAAAAATTTTATACTTGATTATTAACTATAAAAGAGTTATTGCATTTTTCTCAACATTCCAAGCAAAAATACTAAAAAGAAAAGGGGCTGTATAAATCAATGATTAAAAATCATCAATTTGTAACAGTCCCTTTGAACTTAATCTAATGAAGCATACTTTTTCTAATCCTTTCATCTCTAAAAGCTTAATAAACAAATCAGCAGTTTCAATTATTTTTCAAAAATATACTCCTTTTAATTAAAATAAATAAAAAACTCAAATTTTTTTAAAATATCATTTTTCTTCAATTTAAATATTTTTTATATCTCTTCATAAATCAATTCTAAAAATTTCACTGAAATATATAGATCTCTTTAACTTGGTTTCTACTTTTTATTATGTTATAATAACAAAATAAAATCTCATGATTATCTATTTGACAGAAGGAAGTATTATATGAAAATATTAATAGTAACTATTTATTTATCTTTAATAACTAAAGTATTTTCCCACCCTCATGTATTTTTTGATGCATCTTTTTTAATAAATATTAATCAAAATACAATTCAAAATATATCTGTTGATTTATCTCTTGATGAAATGAATACCTTACTATATCAAGAAGAATTAGCTCCTGAAAAAGATGGGAATGTAAAAAAAGAAAATATTCATTTTCTTAAAGATGTAATTAACCATTTTCATTTATCTTATAATAACTCTCAACCTATAAAAAATAATTTTATATTTGAAAGTGCTTTTATTATAGATAATAAACTTAATATTCATATTGTTTTTCCTTTAAATAAAAAACTCGCTCAGCATGATAAAATAGTTTTTTCAATGTATGACAAAGAATATTACTATACTTATGATTATAATGAATATTCATTGGAAGATAATATTATAAACAGTACTTTGAAAATAAATTCAACATTAATGGAAAATAGAGCAAAGTCCTTTTATTTTGGAATGATTTATCCTTTGGAATTTGAGGTGATTTTTAATTGAAGAAAAAAACAATTCTAATTTTAATCTGTTTTATTATAACTTTATATATTTTAAGTAGCCATGGTAATTTTTACCTTATAAAATTTCAAAAAATACAGTTGAAATTAACTCAAGATTTTATTTTTAATATAAAAAAGATAAATAATTTTTATTGGATTGTTATTATTTTTTTATATGGAATTGTTCACTCATTAGGACCAGGACATGGTAAGACCCTTTTAGCTACTAATTGTTTAAATTATAAGAAGAGTAATATTTTTTTACTTGCTGCATTTATATCTTATACTCAGGGAATTATAAGTTTTTTCTTTATGAATTTCTTACTTTGGTGCAACAAAACTATTTTATCTTCTCAGATAAAAAATATAGATAAAATATCTATAAAAAGTTATTTTATTTTATTAATTTTAATAGGAATATATGGTTTGCTTCATGAAAAATTTGAAAAAATAAAAAAATTTAATTTTATAGCTGCAACTGGTTTTATTCCCTGTTCAGGAATAATTAATCTTCTATTAGTAGCAAATTTATTAGGTTATCAGCAATATTTTTTCATAATAACTTTTATTATGTCTACTGGTGTATTTTGTACTTTGGTACTATTTTTAATAGCTTTTAACAAAGCTGATTCTTTTTTTCTTGAATCAAACAATAAAAAGTTTTTTTCAATTATTATTCCTATTTTTTTAATTGCATTGGGACTATATGGTTCATTTAATATTTGAAAACGAATATTTCAGTATATTTTATCTCCTCTTTTAAACACTGGAACAATATGGGAGAAAAAAGCATTCTCAAACTATTTATGCTATTTCTCCTTTTTGTTAGAATTAGAAAACTGAAAGGCAATAATATTTGTACTATATTATAAATAGTTTGCTATATTTTTTATTATATATTTATATTTTAAGGATATTACATCAGAAAAATGATTAAAATAAATCTTATCTTTTTTTATTTAAATAACTGACTTCTTTGATACACACCATATACTACTAATACCATACCTAATATCAAAAAGATTTTTCCAAAAATTCTTGATTCTTTAAATATTTTCATATAATCAATTAAAAAATATTTAAATGACCATATTAATGGTAAAAACATTATTAATCCAGCTGGAAAACTTCCTAGTATTAATTTAGGTAAATTTATTTTTATTCCATCTATCCAATTATAAAAAATTGAGAAAAAAAGGCAAGGAAAATATCCATAGATAAAGAAAATTTTAATAAATTCAATAAGTTTATTTTTTTTCTTCATTTTTTTTCTCCTTCAATACTTTTACTTCAGCTTTTTCAAAATCTTTCCATTGTGTTCTCAAGTTAAATCCACCTGTTAAAATCTGAAATCCATAATATGTACCTGTAGCTGTTTTGAATCTTGCAACTCCACCTTGCATTGGACCAAGTAATGGATGTTTACTTGATACTCTTCCCATTCTAAACATGCTAGTAGCCTTTATTTCTTTAGCTGTACCAGCTATTCCAATTCCACCTACTAAAATTTCGCTTCCATAGTATACCTTTTCTCCTATTTTTCTATTATCAAGTACATGTTCTCCCATTTCACCAAAACACCAGCGAATTGGATTTGTATACCATTCTTTTCCTGCTTCTAAAATATCATCATCTCCAACATAGTCTAATCTAATTGATTGTACTCCAGAAAATATAGTATTAGCTGCATATAATACAGTCACTCCTGCCACTATAGTTGCACTTATTGGAATGGATGCAGTTCCTAACACTGCTGCAGCTCCAGCAATACCTATTACTGAACATATTATTCCAGCAACAGACCAAATAACATTACCAAGCTGAAGTCCTCTATTTTTGATTCTAAGAAATTCTCTTTCTGGTATAGGAATTAGTAATTTCTCTTTCTTTCTTGGAAACTTAGCTATAGATAATAAATTTCCTTGTCTATTTATAAGAATATCTTCATTGTAGAAATTTTCTCTATGTGATATTGCTATTTCAAACCTTCCATTTCCATTATTATCAAAAGTTTCATAATAATTTACTATATAACCAATAAATTTATATTGCTTAACATTTATATCATTTTCATTCATAGTTCCAATACTTATCTCAATATTTTTAAAAAATGGAGTATTAGTTCTGCTTTCTTTAGATAATCTAGAAAGTTTAATCGTTTCATCTCCAGGGTTAATATCTCCACTAAAAACGAATATTTTATCCTTTACATCTGCATGAAAAGAATTAATATTATGCTTATCTATTTTTATAAAGTTATCATCATTTCCAATTTCAGATATTTTAAAATATGTAGCTTGTTTAATTTTTGTTCTTTCTTTTTGCTCAAACATTTTAATATCTGTATTTATCCTGCTATATTCTATAATATCTTCACTAGGATAAGTATAGCTGTTGTATTCAATATCTCGTAATCCCATAAATTGCTCCCCTTTTATTAAAATAATTTTAATATATAAAATATTATATCATATAAATCTACTATTTTTTTTAAGATAAAAAAACAGAGAAATATTATATCCCTCTGTTACATAGTTGTTTTATATAAAAAAATAAATAAAAAACAGGGAACTAATTTTTCCCTGTTTTAAAATTTAAATAAATCTCTTATACTATTTGCTCTTCTATAAACTTTTAACTGCAATAATTTTCTTTTATGACTAATAGACTTATTTCAAATTTCATCCAGTTATTTCTAACTGTTATTCCTTTAAACCCAAATCAACTTTTAATTTTTCTGTCTCTTCTTTTATAAGCAATATTTTTATTTCCTAGATATTCTTTACCACGAAGACCTTGTTCAAAGCTGTCTAGCTTGTCTGCAAGTTCTTTTTTTAATTTTTCTGGCAATTTATCTCCAACTTCTTTTCCAATTTTCCATACACGTGGATTAGGTAATATCCATCCTAATATAAATGCACCCAATATTCCCCAAAGTTCTATATTATTCATAAAAAATTCTTTCATTTTACTCCTCCTATTTTCATTTTCCTTTAAATACAGCTTTTTCTAAATTCCTTGTTCTTTCCTCCACTTTGGCAATTCTTTCTGAAGAAGCAGCTATATTTTTTTGTATCTCTTCCAATACTTTCCTGTTTATCTTTCTATCTTCTCTATCATTTTCTCTATCCTGTATATCTAATTTTCTATTCTCTCTATCTAAATAGATTAAATACCCAACTAATAAACCTAATATTCCATACTTTGAAACAAGGGTACTTAGAATTTCGACAATTATATTTTCCATGATTATCCCCTTTATTTTTAATATTTTTATGCTTATTTTTTAATTACATTGGACTCTCCTTTCATTATATTGTCTTTTATTTATTTAAATAAACAGGGTTATTTGCTATTTTATCTATTTCTATTTTTAAAGAATTCATTTTTTCCTCCAATATCGCTATTTCTTCTGTTGCAGAAAATTTAACATTTTCTAAATCTAACTTTTCTTTTTCTAAAGAAGCATACTCCAGTAACTTATTCTTTCGCATTTCTATAAATTCCTCTCTAGTAGTTCCTTCCTCCCAAATATGAAGTTCTTTATCCCAAGTAGGTCTGTAATAACCCAGTTCTTTAATATACTTTATTTCCTTAATCTCTCCATTCTCCAAATATTCTCCATCTACAAGCAAATCTATTTCTTCTAATAACAATATTTTTTCTTCTCTTGTCATTTCTCTTAACTCATTACCATCCCAAGTAGGATTTTGGACTTCATTATCCCTCTTTTAATTCTGGATGATCTAAAAATATATTTCCTCCCATTACAACGTTTATCTCCTCTTGTGTTAAGTTTACTGAAAATAACTCCTCTGCTATCCTTTTTTTATTATAAATTCTAAACATAATTTACCTCCATTTATATAAATTAATTTTTGCTCATCTGATTAATTCTTTTATTATACCTACTTATAAATAACCATTCTGATTCTATTTCTTGTTTTTCTCTCTCTTTTAGCCATTCAAGTATCAATTTCTTTGTATTATCAAAGAAAAACACTGGTTTTACATACCCCTCCTTATGTCTAACCCCATCAAAACAATTATTTTCTAAATTTAATTGAGATAACTTTAAACTGTGTCCTGCGCTTATTCTTACAGCACTATCTAAGAATAAATTAAAAATAAGTCTATCCTGAATATCATATTTCTTTTTTTCATGTTTCATTACATAATTTATTTCCCATATCTGCTGTGGAGTTAAGAAAAAACTCTTTCTTACTTTGTCTGTTTCTGTTATCTTTATACTTTCTATTTTTCTAAAAGGATTATATTTAATCAAATCTCTTTTTTCACACCAGTCCATAAAAGTTGATATAGCTGTCCTCTTGTTTGCAATAGTCCTATTATTATTCCCTTGCTGCATACAAGCTGCCACATATCTTTCCCATATTTCTGTAAAGCTTTTAAGAGTATCTTCACTTAAAATATATCTATTTCCCTCATATAATTTAAGGTATTGAAAGAATAGTTTTACATTATTAAAATATGTCTTATATGTAGTCTGCACTGTTTCCTTGCTTTGTATAGCTTTACTTGTTAAATAAGTATTATAGACTTCCCAATTCTTTCTATTTACTCCCATTTCTGCTGCTTCTGCAATAATTAAATCTTTTTCCATTTCTTTCTCCTTCTTGTAATTTGATTAACAAGAAGATTGTAACATACTTACTTTATTAGAGAATTTATTTAAAAAGCAATGGACCCATTTAAAAACTTTTAAGATGACACAAGGCTGTTCTTTCGTTCTTCCAGCTAATTGGGAAGAGTTAATAATTTTTGAAATAGATAATACTTCTTTTGCCGTATCTACGTCTCAAAATCAAATTATGCAACATAAATACATAAAAGCCCTTATGGAAGAATATCCATACATTTCAATTTGGCAAAGAGCTGGAGGTGATGCAGGAGACTACGAAGGCATATTATTTGAATATAATAGCTCCAATCCTTCTTTTACTCAAATTAAAGCTTGTAATGGTTCTGGTGGAGCTTTAAGTTGGTCATCTGCAAACTATATTTCTATATATTATAAATAATTCTCTAATTAAAGTTTTGTTATAAAAATAAGGTTTTCATTTCCTTTAAACTTTATTTGTGGTGTACTTGAAGCGCTTGTAAATGCAGTTATATAAAAATTATTAACTTCATTTGAATTTAATATTAATGATATTGTACTCCCTACATTTTCCATTAAAACAGAAGCACTTAAAGAATCGATTGTTACTCCAGCATATTGGATTTTCCCATTACTTTTTACAATTTTTAAATTTAAATCTCTATATTTATTTATTCCAAAAATATTATATGTAATGTCTACTCTATAAATTCCTTGTTGATTAAAAGTAAATATTCCATTTTTATAAGATCTGTTACCCATTTTCCAGAAACAGCAGAGCTTTCTTGTGATAATATCCTATATCTATCTGCCCATTCTCCTATTGTTAATTCAGGAGCTGGTTCTAGTACTTTCAAAATGTTTGTAAATAATTTAATTGTCTTCTTTTTCAATTTCAACATCCTCCAGCTTTAAATCTTTATACTGAGATAACTCTAACAAAGCTATATTTATTTGTTTTTTTAATACAGCTTCTATTTCTCGCCTGTTACTTTTATTTAAAAGTAACATACTAGCTTCTAATGGTATTCCATTCAATTTTGATTTAAATCTTATTAACATATCTGAAATTAATAGCTCTATATCATCTTTATGATGATATTCTTCTCTCATTATTCCAAGTTTTAATTCTTTAGTTTCTTTTTCCACTCTTTTAAGTTCAAGAGATTCGTCTTTTCCTGAAGAACTTTCTACAAACATTTCTACAGCAGCAATAAAATCATATTGTCCTGGAGAAATTCTCACTTCTTTAAATTTATCTCTGATACTTCTTTCAGACATTCTAAATGTCCTAGCCATTCTACTTTCAGTAGCAATAACTTCTGGCATTTTTCCTCCTTATTTACTCAAAAAAATTTTGGCAGAACCAAAAAAAACTCCAGAATCAACGACTTTTGGGCTCGCCAGCTCCTCAAATCGCCAAAACTTTTTACAGTACCTTAATCTAATAACTTAGCATGCTGCTTCTCATCTAGCTCTTTCTTTAGCTTTTCATATTTCGCTGTTTCCTGCTTCATCTCAAGAAGTTCCTTATCACTATAGATTGAATGTAGGTCTTTATCCAACTTATATAGAACATCTATAGCTGTTACTCTTTTAAGAAAAGCTTCCTCTGTAGATTTATTAACTGGAGAAGTGTATCTATCTCCTGATAATACCTGCCTACCTGTTGCCTTATCTATTGCATAGTTTCTTAAATCTTTAGTAAGAAGCTTGTATTCTTCTTTGATAGCTTCTCTTTCCTTCAAGGTCTTATCAGCTGCTTCAAATATTTCTTTTGCTCTTACAATATCTTTTACTATACCCTTCTCCCATTTTTCATGAGAAGCTAAGTTTCTTAATGTGCCATAGTTGACTTTATACTCTATAGCAAGGTCTATCAAACCTTCTCCATATTCATATCTTTTTCTAATTTCTTTTTTTAAATTAGTAGTAGTAGTTTTCTTTGCCATGCTCCTTCCTTTTGTAACAGTAAAGTAATATTCCATGTCATATTTTTTTAACATAGTTTAATTTAAAGAAAAGCAAGAAAAATATTCTTTTTATTTTCTTTTCCTAAGCCTTTTTAAATAGGGGTTATAGCAAATATGTATCTTCCCCTCTAATTGGATTAGTGGGGAAAAATTAATTCCAGCAAGTAATTCAATTTTTTTAAATTATTATGCTGGATATATTTTTCTAAAATCTTCTTTGTTTCTCTTCCTTTATGCTTGCTATCATATTTTCCTATTATGTCTATTAAGAAAGAATAGTCAAATATCCAGAATTCCTCCAAATATCTATAAATATTTCTTTCCTCTTTTCTTCCAGTGGATCTTGCTAATATATTTGCCTTTTTAAAGGCTAAATATTCTTTTTCTAAAACTGGTTTTATCCTATTTTCAATATAGCTGAAAGCCTTTTTTATAAAGTCTTTCTTTAATCTCTCTCTAAAAATTACCTCTATTAAATCTTTATTTTTGAGTAGAGTTGCCAGTGAGTTATCTTTTCCAAACTTTTCACTTATATATTTATAAGAGGATGTCTCAAAAAAGTATTCTAGCCGACTTATACTTGTATTTAGATTCTTTTCTCTATCTTTAGAATAAACTTTAAAAGTAACACTTTTATTTATTCTTGTAAAAAAAACTTTCATCTATTTTGAAATTTTTAACTCTCTCAGAATCTGTAATAGCACTTATAGCTTTAGAAAAATTTATTTGTTTAAAAAAAAGCATAAATACTTCTACCCCTTTTTCTCCCTGATACACAGTATAAGAATTTACTATGGAAAATAGTTCATCTGTTATAATAGTCTTTTCTTTTAACGAATTTTCTTTATAATCTGTTAGTTTTTTAAATTTCTTTTCTGTTTCAATTGAAAAATTATAAAGAGAAATCTTATCTATTCCTATTCGAAATATTTTATTTTCACTTAACATTCATATTTCCCTGCTCCTTTTAATCTTCAAAATTTTCTTCTATTACAATGTTATATCTTTCTTCTAATTGCTTTTTTAAAGAAATTTCTTTATTAGATACTAATTGTAATTTTTTATGAATACTTTTATATAGTTTTTCTATATTTTTAGGTGTAGTAATTCCCAGTTTAAATTCTCTTAATCTATACTCATAACTATATGGAAATATTTCTATTTCTTCATTATTTCCTGATACCAGCATCTTAATTTCATTTTTTCTGCTTCTTTTATCATTTTTTCAAAATCTTTATATTCTTTATTAATAAACAAGCTTATACCTCCCCTATCCCAAACCTTATCAGTTCACCTAACTTTTTATTGATTTGCAATATATACTAATATTTCTAAAATTGATTCTACAGTCTTGTCCATCAAGGTATTTAACCTCTTATATGAATGTATTTCATCTAAGAAGAATGGCTCTATTAGTATTGCTACAGGTTTTGTTTTATTTAATATGCTCCCACCCCTTTCAGATGGAGAAACACCTTTTATTCCTCTATCATCTAAGCCTAGATTTTTTACAAGAATAGTTTGAGCTTTTTTAGCTAATTTCTCTCCTTTTGAACTTGTATGAGCATAAAGGACTTCTGTACCTTGTGTTTCTCCATCATAAGCATTAAAATGACAACTAATTAAATAATCAGCTGGAATTTCATTTACTTCTTTTACCAAATTAGCAAAATCATTTCTTGCTTTTATAACAGTATCAAGGTTAATTAATCTTTCTTCTTTAAATACTCTTGCTACAAGTTCTGTTGTTAGATCAAACTCTGTTATTCTTCTTCCATCTTCCATTTGAGTGCTGCATCCACTTTTTTCAAAATTATGTCCTGCTAAAATAATTACTTTTTTCATTTTCCCTCCTATGATGAATATTCAATAACCTGCCATTTGTTGTTTTTTCTCTCTTTTATTTGCAAAGAATGATTAGGATAGACTTCTTTTAAAATTTTTAAATTCCTATCCAGTTCTTTTTTACATGTACATAATCTTTTATCTACCAGCATTAAACATTCTTCACCATTTATAATGCTAGTTTTTTCTATTACTCTTATAGTGTATTTCCATGCTGGATCTGTATTTATTCCTGTTCCCATTTCAATCACCTTTTTTTCCAAAAAATAAAAGAGCCGTGATAATGTTACCATTACCCCGACTCTCTGTTGCTAAAGCCTTGCCTTACATTCAATTGTTAATTAAATTAAATAAAATATTATTTTATCTTAAATTCTGTAGTTTCTCCACAACTACATCTTAATTTAAATGTTTCTCCATCACTTGTAACTTTTGTACCTCTAGAAGAAGTAACCCAATCATTTTTTATGAAGTATAAAAACTTTCCACAACTACAATATACTTCTGATTTCATTTTTAAAAATCACCCTCTTGGTTTTATCTTATTTTGATACTACCATAAAAAAAAATAAATTTCAAGAGGGGTTGTACCAAATTTGGTACACTTTTTTTATTTTTTGAAAAAATAAAAAAACTTTAATGAGAGCATTAATTTCATTAAAGTTTTCTATATATAATTAGACTTTTCAGATGGTAATAATCTATTGGCAGGAATAATAAAACTAACTACATAATTTGGAATTTTTTTCATATTACTTAAATGAGGTTCTAAATGGTGAATATTTACTAAATCTTTAATATCATTAGAAATACATTTTTTATTTTTATCAGACAAATCTATTACTATAAAAATTCCCAATTCATTATATGGATATACATATGTTTGAGCCTGAGCTATATAATTTTCTTCTATCATTTTACTATTTAAATTCTTATTCTTAGTTTTTTTCATTTCAATTGGAAAAACCATATCATCTTCTTTAAATAAAATATCAACTCTTCCACCATCGGATGTATTCTTGGCTTCAATATTGAAACATGAGGCATATTTACTTTTTTTCAAATGACTAAATAAGTCTTTTTGAAAATCTTCTTCTTCTAATTTTCCACTATAATCTTTATAATACATAGGAAAGTCTTGTTTTGACATTTGTGAAATATTAAAAATATAATTAATTATTAATGATATAATTTTTGAAAAATAAAATAATATTTTATTTTCCAAATTAGGATTTTTTATCTTTAATCCCTCTACTAGAGTATTTAAAATTTTATCACCTTTAAAATAACCAGTTTCAAAACCTTCTTTCAAATTATTAACTTCTCCAATTAAACACAAAATATTATAAAATTTTTCTTTATCACTAATATTTTTATTTTCAATATTTGATTTGATTTCATAATTATATATATTAAAACTGGATTTATTATCTATAATAGTCATTGTTTTAAATAAAATTTTATTCCAATTTTCATAATTAAAGTTTTCTTCTTTTTCTTTTAACTCTTTTTCTAATTTTAAGAATATTTCTTTAACTAAAATATCATCAGTATTTTCTATTAACGAATTTATTTTAGGTAATAAATTATTGATGTCATTATAAAATTTTTCTAAAATTAAATCCTTAAGAAAATTTTGGCTAATTTTTTTTAAAATATCTTCTTCAAAGCGAATAGTTCCATTATTTACTAACCATATTTCATTTATTAAATATGAAATATCTATTAATTTCCTTTCATAATTAAGCCATTTTTTTTCTTCATTAAAATTTTCTTTTAATATTTTCAATTTTTCTATTTTGGAGAAAATCTTTTTTTCGGATTCTCTATTTTCATCTGTTGAATTAAATAACCAATCAAATAAACTTTTTTTTATATTTTTAATATTTTCATCAGTATCTTTATCAGCCATAAAATTGATTAAAAATTTAACTAAATAAAAATAGAATTCACTATCAGAACGATTTTCAGAAGTTATTTTAGATAATAAAAAAGTATTTTGAATTTCTAATAACTCATGATTTAATGTATCATAAGAAAAATTTAAACTATAAAATTTATACAT
>ERZ860059.876-NODE-876-length-14986-cov-2.596946_pt1 | contig 14986 bp, 10 predicted proteins | sample MGYA00510113_ERZ860059 | MGnify/ENA primary metagenome ERZ860059 (study PRJEB30046, sample SAMN00715190) | human gut metagenome | study: EMG produced TPA metagenomics assembly of the A metagenome-wide association study of gut microbiota in type 2...
CTTGATTTTTCAAAAGATATTATAATATGTTTTGATGATTTAGAGAGATTAGATGACGAGTTTAATTTTAAAAATGTTCTTGGGAAAATAGAACAGCTTCATAATAAAGTTACGATAGTTATAATTTGTAATACAGAAAAATTATCAGAAGAAAATAAGATAATCTTTGATGAATATAAAGAAAAAATTATAGATAATATTTATCAAATGAGTGAACTGGATTCAATCTTTATAACGGATTTTATAAAAGAATTAAATCTAAAAATTGAAAGCCAAAAGTTTTTAATAGATTTCTTTTTAAAAAATGGAAATAATAATTTAAGATATTTACAAAAAATAAAAGATAATTACGAAGAGTTAAAATTAACTTGTGAAAATGCAAAATGGTTTTGTGATTATGAACAAGATATTTTAGAAGGAATTGCCTGCTTAGAAGCTGAAAATTACTTTCAAACTTATTCAAAGAAAAATTTAGAAAATTTAAAATCAATTTCTGAAACAGAAGAGGAATTAAAAAAAGAAGTAGATTTTTTGATGGAATTTTCTTCATATATGAGTAAAATTATAAAAATACTGTATTCTCATGAAATAAAAAATATTAATATAAAAGTAGAATTAGAAAAATTTTTTCAGAAACAAAAAGAATATAAAGAATTTTATCAGTTATGTGATTTATATTTTTTAAAAGGTGAAAATGAAATTTTTAAAAGTTTTAGAGAATTAAAAGTTCTTTATAATAAACAGTTTGAGGAGTTTAACTATAAAGATAAATTTTATGGATTTGTTATTTTGCATAGATATTTAAAAGATTTAGAATTAAAAAATCTATATCAAAATGATTCTTTAAATCTAGAAAAAGAAAAATTAAAAAAATATATTAAAAATCAATTAAAACAAGGTTTAAGAATTAATTATTTAAGAAAAATTCAGCCTTATTTAAATGATTTTGATAGAGAAGAATTTAATATTTTAAACAATCTAAAAAAAGAAATTGATATAGAAGTTGATAAAGAAATTAACCAAGAAATACTTGATTCAATAAAAAATAAAAATTTTGATATTATTGATAAATATTATGCAGGTGGTCTTGAAATATCTTATACAAACACTGACGGAGTGAAAGATTTTTTTGATATTTTATTATCTGATAAAAATTGTCCTGAAAAGTATTGGGATTATTATGGAAAAATTTTTAGTATGTTAGATAAGAATTCTAAAAATATAATTGTGCGAATAGTAGAAAAAAATATTCAAAATCAAAGTAATTATATATTAAAAATAAGAAATCAACTTATAAAAAAGGATTTGAGGATATAAATATATTTAAAACTAATAAAAAGCCTATAGTAAGAATAATAAACTTACATAGGCTTTATATAAATATTCCGTTATATAATTATAAGAATATTAAAAAGAAATTATTACATATAATAATGAAATTCTAGGTAGTGGGTAAATAAATTTTGTGTAAATAAAAATCTCTCTTGATTATTAATGAATTATAGGTACATCTAATTAAAAATCTAAACGAACATTAGCGGCGTAATATCGAACTATTTTTCCCATTTGATATTCTTTTTTTGAACCGGTTAATTGATTTCCATTCTCATCTCTTAATTCATCGAAGAATTCTTCTCCACCAAAAAAATTAACTAATTTTTGGTAAAATTCTTTTCCAATTTCATTTAATCTGAGTCCATTTTTTTCAAATAATTCTTTTACGGTTTCTTCAGTATAACGAATTTGATATCTGCTTCCTTCATCCCATTCACATTTAGACATATATTCATCTAACGCTTTATTTATTTTATAGTTTCTTTTTTGCTCCTTTTTCCATTTCAGAAATTCATTGTATTCTTTATAATCTATTTTCAAATATTTAATATAGTTCTTTAATTCAGATATTCCCTTTGAGGAAATAGAGGAAATATCTATTACTTCTCTTTTTTCTCTTTCCCATATAATAACCATGGACTTTTTATCTTCATTTTTTTTATCTTCAGGAATATTTCCATTCTCATTTAAAAATCCTACTATTTTATACAACACTTTGTAATCAATATTCAAACCTTCTGCTATATCCTGTAATAAAAAAGGATTTATTTTTTGAATTTTACCATTTTCAAGATTAGAAATTAAAGAACTTGCAGTACCAGTAATTTCAGCTAGCTCATTAAGTCCTAATTTATTTGGAAGATGAGTTAATCTAGCTTCTTTTATATAATCTCCTAATTTTTTTCTTTTTTCTTTAGTTATAACATACTTATTTTCAGAATTCATAATAATCATTCCTTTTATAAAATTTATATTCTCATTCCTAAATCTGAATAAGTTAATTAAATAATAGCATAAAAATAAAAAATAAGCTATTTTTTCTAAAAATAAAAAAATATTTGACAAAATTTTAAAAATATATTACTATTTATTCAGTAACGATAACAAGTATATAAATACGAAATAAGAATAAAAGGAGGAATATTATGGAAGAAAATGATAAAAAATTTCTTACAGCAAGAGATGTAGCGACAATAATCAGAAGTTCAGAAGCTACTGCTTACTGCATTATCAAACAAATGAATTCAGATTTAAAAAAGAAGGGAAAAATCATTATCCCAGGAAAAATCAGTAAAAGGTATTTTGAAGAGAGTATATATTTATAGGAGGTATTTATGGCTATTTATACCATTATTAAAAAAAATAAAAAAGGAAAAAGTATAACAAATTATGGAATAGAATTCTACTATAGGAACAAATTGACTGGGAAATTAATTAAAAAGAGAAAACAAGGCTTTTCAACAAGGGGGGCTGCAAAAAAATTTAAAGAAAATTTTTTGATTGATATGGAAAATAAAGTAGATATTAGTTTCGACACTCTTGCAAATTTATATCTCGAGGATTGTAAAGCAAGGTTAAAACCAACAACTTTTTTAAATAAGAAATATTTAATGGAATTAAGAATACTCCCATTTTTTGAAGAATTGAAAATAACAGAAATTACTTCGTTACATATTAGAAAGTGGCAAACAACTTTATTAAATGACGAAAAAGAATTAAAGCCAACTTATTTAAGAAGTTTGAACAATCAACTGAATGCAGTATTGAATTATGCTGTGAAGTATTATGATTTACCAAAAAATCCAGTTAGATATTGCGATCCTTTCGGTGAGAAATATGCTGATGAAATGCTTTTTTGGACAAAAGAGGAGTTTATTAAATTTCGTGAAAAAATAAAAAATAAGGAAATGTCAGAAGTTATATTTAATTTATTCTTTTACACAGGAATGAGGGAAGGAGAATTACTGACACTTACATTAGATGATTTCAATTTTGAAAAAAAAGAAGTTAGCATAAATAAGAATTTAGCAAAAGTTGGAAAAAAAGAACTAATTCTTCCACCAAAAACTAAGGGAAGTAAGAGAATTATAACTATACCGGAATTTTTATGTAACCAAATTAAAGAATTTTCAAAAAAGAGATATGATTATCATTCAAATGAAAGATTATTCCCTATTACAAAATATTATCGCCATCATGAAATGAATCGTGGCAGTCGCTTATCTGGAGTTAAAAGAATAAGAATACATGATTTGAGACATTCTCATGTTGCATTATTGATAGAGATGGGAGTTTCAATATTGCTAATATCAAAAAGACTAGGACATGATAATCCTCAGACAACTTTGAGGATATACGGACATTTATATCCTAATAAACAAAGAGAAATAGCAGACAATTTAGAATTTTTGGAAAATGTCGATTTTGAAAAATTGGAGGAGAAGGAAAATAAAGAGTAGAACATTTGTAGAACATGGAATAAAAAATGAGTGTGAAAACCCTCATAAACAGGGCTTTCACACCAAAGTACAAATTACTCCCACTCTATAGTTGCAGGTGGTTTTGATGAAATATCATAAGTCAATCTATTGATTCCTTTAACCTCATTTAAAATTCTATTAGAAACTCTTTCTAAAAACTCAAATGGAAGGTGTGACCAAGTAGCAGTCATAAAGTCAATAGTATTAGCAGATCTTAATACAGCAGTATATTCATAAGTTCTTTCATCTCCCATAACTCCAACAGATTTAACTGGAAGAAGAACAACAAATGCCTGACTTACTTTAGTATAAAGGTCAGCAGCTCTTAATTCTTCAATAAATATATCATCAGCTTCTCTTAAGATATCAGCTTTTTCTTTATCTACTTCTCCAAGGATTCTGATTCCAAGTCCAGGACCTGGGAATGGATGTCTGTCAATCATATGATCAGGAATTCCAAGTTCTCTACCTACTTTTCTTACTTCATCTTTGAAAAGTTCTCTTAAAGGTTCAAGAAGTTTAAATTTCATATCTTCTGGAAGTCCCCCAACATTATGGTGAGATTTAATAGTCATTGAAGGTCCTTTTACTGACATAGATTCAATAACATCTGGATATATAGTTCCTTGAGCAAGGAATTCTACATCTTTAATTTTTTTAGCTTCTTCATCAAATACTTCAATAAATTCTTTTCCAATTATTTTTCTTTTAGTTTCTGGATCAGATACACCAGCTAATTTTGTAAGGAATCTATCTTCTGCATCAATACATTTGATATTCATATGGAAATTTTCTCCATATACTTCCATTACTTTTTTAGCTTCATCTTTTCTTAATAATCCAGTGTCAACAAAGATACAAGTAAGCTGATCTCCAATAGCTTTGTGAATAAGAGTAGCAGCAACTGATGAATCTACTCCTCCTGAAAGACCAAGAAGAACTTTTTTATCTCCAACAGTTTCTTTAATATTTTTTACAGTTTCTTCAATGTAATTACCCATAGACCAGTTTTGCTCACATTTAGCAACATTGAAAACAAAGTTTTTAAGGATTTGTGTTCCGTATTCTGAATGAGTAACTTCAGCATGGAATTGAATACAATAACAATTGATTTCAGGAACATGTACAGCAGCTACACAAGAATCAGTGTGACCGATTTGAACAAATCCTGGAGCCATTTTAGTAACATGGTCATTGTGACTCATCCAAACTTTAGAGTTGTTAGGAATACCTTGGAAAAGTGGACTATCAACATTATCAATTAAAAGTTCAGCTTTACCAAATTCCTGTTTATCAGCTCTAGCAACCTCTCCTCCCATTAAGTGAGTAGTAAGCTGCATACCATAACAGATACCTAATACAGGAATACCTTTATAGAATAATTCTTTGTCTATAGTTGGAGCTCCTTCTGCATACACCGAAGAAGGTCCTCCTGAAAGGATTATTCCTTTAGGTTTTCTAGCAAGTATTTTTTCTAAAGGTTCAAAATATGGAACAACTTCAGCATAAACACCCATTTCTCTGACTCTTCTGGCAATCAGTTGATTGTATTGAGAACCAAAGTCCAGTATTACAATACTATTTTCTTTCATAAAAACCTCCAAATTTAAAATAAAAGGAGCGAAATGCTCCTTGTTAAACAACCTGAAAACAAATATCAATCTTTGTATGATATTTATTGATTATAGAATTCTACCATAAAATCAAAACAGTGTCAAAAGAAAAATTTCTTTAAAAATTTGGCTACACCATTATTATCATTAGTATCAGTGATATAATTAACTCGTGATTTTACTTCATGAGGAGCATTACCCATAGCAACCCCATATTTTACCACTGTCAACATCTCTATATCATTAACAGCATCGCCAAAAGCTGCACATTCTTCTGGGGATATACCATAAGTTTTAAGGGTTCTTTCAAGTACCAAACCTTTATTTACTTCTCTGTTTAAAACTTCATATAGAGTATCCATAGATTTAGCTTTATATACTTTATTACCCAATACTTTTTCCACTTCTCTATTTACTTTATCAAGAATATCAGGAGTACCCATAAATACAGTTTTAGTCATTTCATAGTTGTCAAAACTATAAAAATCTTTTTCAATAGGAATGAGATTTCTTTCTCTAGCATATTCTAGAACTTCTTTTCTGCTGGAATCCTCTACATACCACTTATTATCTTGATAAAGATTAAGAGCAACTCCCATTTTTCTAGCTATTCTTATAATTTCTTTTACATATTCCTCTTGTAAAGGTAATTCAAAGACAACTCTGTCATTTCTATATTCGACAACTTTGGCACCATTGTATGATATTACAACACCACCAAGATTCAGATATTCTGCATAAGGTTTAGCAGCATGATAAGTTCTTCCTGTAACTATAAATATTTTTACACCTTGTTGTTCCAATTCTTTAAGAACATCTCTATTAATGTCCGAAATTTTTTTATCAGTTGTTAAAAGTGTTCCATCTAAATCTAAAGCAACTGCTTTTATTTCCATTTTATCACCTCGATTGAATAAAAATATTGCTAAACTGATATGCATAGATTATAATACAGATTAAGGAAAATATCAAATTAAAAAGAGGTTTAAGATGATAAAAAATATTATATTTGATTTAGGAAATGTGCTTATTAAATACAGTCCAGAAAGTTTTCTGGAAAAAAATGTAAAAAAAGAAAGACAGGAAAAGTTTATAGCAACTGTTTTTAAAAGTAAAGAGTGGTTAGAATTAGATAGAGGAACTTTATCATATGAAGATGCAATAGAAAAATTTGCTGAAATAATACCTGAAGATAGAGAAAACTTAGAAAAACTTTTTAAAAATAATATAATGGATTGTTTGGCGCCAATAGAAGAGAACATTGAAATATTAAAAAAATTGAAAAAGAAAGGATATAATTTATTTGTTCTTTCTAATTTTCATAGACCAGCATTTGAGCAAGTACAAAAAGAATGGGAATTTTTTGACGAATTTGATGGTGGAGTTATATCTTGTTACTGTCATCTGTTAAAGCCAAATCAAAGAATATATGAGTTATTGTTAGCCAGATATGGACTTATTCCTGAAGAAACATTATTTATAGATGATACCAAAATTAATGTAGAAAAAGCAGAAAAAATAGGAATGGAAGGAATTTACCTCGATTTGCCAGAAATGTTAGAAAAATTATTAAAAAAGAAAGGAATAGAAGTATAAAATTAGTAAATGTTGTTGACTAAAAGGAAAGTGATTATCTTCTTGAAGATTACTAAAGAAATGCTTGCCCCTTAGAAATAAGTAGAAAAGAGTATAAATAAAGAAAAATTGGATAAAATAATTTAAAATATGTTATTATGAATTAATTAAATACTTTTTTTAATTACTTAAATATCTTTTGCTGATGTTATTATTGAAGCTACTTAAAAATTTTTTTAAAAAAATGAAATTTTCAATACACAAATGAGAAAATATGTAGTATAATACGGGAAAGTTATATTGTATTTAAAAGCCAGGAATAAAGTTGGTTTTTTGATATAATATTTTTAAAACCAATAAGCAGGCAAGAGGGGGAAAAGAAAATGTTTTTGTCACCAGAAGAAAAATTATTAGCCTTTAGAAAGAAGCATAGAATAACTCAAGGAGAATTAGTGGGGGATGATATTACTAGAGTTTTTTTAGGTATGATTGAAATAGGTAAAAGATCACTGACAGAAAAAACAGCTAAATTACTTTGCAAAAATTTTACTAAGATATTAGGAGAAAGAGGAATAAAAGACTCTATAAAACTAAGCGAGCTTATGAAAACAAAAGAAGAGCAGGCTTTAGAATATTTAGAGAATATAACTAAAGATGAGAATTCAGATCTTAAAGAAAATATTTGGGAAATAGAAGAGGCTCTTTTTGAATTAAATGATAATGATAGAAGTGAGTATTGCATGAGGCTCTTTGCAAGATTTGAAAGCGAAGGAAACTACTTAGATGCAAGAGATTATATTTTAAAATCTCTTCATGGTATTAGAAAAATAGCTGATCTTAAAGAAAAATTACTAGAAATTATGAAACTTAATAAAATATTAGGAGATTATAAAAATAGTGTATTTACTTATAGAAAGTTTGAAGATAGACTTTTAAAAGAAAAGTGGAGCAAAGAATATGAAATACTTCAATATAAATACGCAGAAGCTTTAGTAGAAACTGGAGTATATACTGAAGCTTTAAATATATTAAAGTTTTTATTTAAAAAATCTAAAAATGAAGATTTCTTATTTGAAGTAAGAAAAATGATAGCTAAAACTTACAAAAATATGGGAGATTATGAAGAAGCTTCTAAGGAATATGTTTCTTTAGCCAAAGGAAGAAGTTCTGAAGAAAAGGCAGAAGCATATAGTAAACTTATCGAAATAGGAATACTTACTGAAGACAAAGTATTTTTAAAGAAATTCTATGAGAAATGTAAGGATAATTATGAGATAAGTGGAATAAAAGAGGAATGTGAAAATTTTGATGTACTTGTTCTGTTAGGAAAAGGTGCAAAAGAATTAGGAAAAACAAAAGACAGCAAGTCTTTTTATATGGAAGCATTAATGGTAGGAAAAAATTCTGGGTGCGAAATAGAAGAAAGAATGGAAATAATAGCTGAATTATTCCAAATGTTTGAAAAAAGTGATTTTTATTCTGTTCAAAGTATAGAAAATGAGTATATCAGTTTGTTAGAATTGAAAAAAGACTATAAGCCAGCTATAAAAATACTTGAATACTATCAAAAAAATATGCCTAGTGAAGTTTTAAAAAAATTTGAAATATTTTAAGAATGGTAACTCTCTCCTTTTCTAATATTAGGAGGGAGTTTTTTTTATAAAAAAACCACTACTTTAAGTAGTGGTAATAATTAATTATTTTTTAAGTTGCACTCTCATCAAAAGATCTCCAACTTTAACATCTTTACCTTTTGCAACAACGTCAATTTTTTCTATCATATCCATATTATTTATAATAACAGGTGTTTTTACTGAAGGTACTTTACTTTTGATAAATTCAAGATCATATTCAACTAACTTATCCCCAACTTTAACTTGGTTTCCAGCAGCTACTCTTTTAAATCCTTCACCTTTTAAAGTAACAGTATCTATTCCAAAATGAACTATCATTTCAAGTCCATTAGGAGTTTCAAAACTTACTGCATGATTAGTTTCAAAAATATCTATTTCACCATCTACTGGAGCACAAACAACTCCTTCAGTTGGGTCAATAGCACACCCATCGCCTACCATTTTTTGAGCAAAAGCTTCATCAGGAACTTCTGATAAATCTATAACTTTTCCATTAAGTGGAGAATATATATCAAACCATTCCTCTTCTTTCTTTTTTTTAAACATGTCAAATAATCCCATATTTTCCTCCCTATTTTTTAAGATTTAGAAATTATAAACAATGTATATAAGATATTATTTCACACTTTTCAAAATAAATCAAATTATTATTTGAAAAATTTTAAACCATAAATAGTAATATTTCTAAGCTACAATATTAATATAGAAAAATATAAATAAAGAGGAAAAAAAATAAGAATGAGTATAATATAATATATAGAGGAATAATATTTTTAAACTGAGTAATAAAATATAAAATAAATGTAATGAAAAAAGAATAAAAAAAAATATTGTTTTAAAATAGTTGACAAAATAAAAAAAGTGTTCTATAATCAAAATATAAAAAATAATTATTGTCATAAACTAATTAATAATATATAAGATGATGAAGGAGGTTGGTTATATGAATCCAAACAAATTTACAGAGAATTCATTACTTGCTTTAAATGAAGCTCAGGCCCTTACTATGAGAGCTAAGCAACAGACGATAAAACCTGAATTTTTAGCATTGGCACTTTTGAAAAATCCAGAAGGTCTTATCCCTAGAATTATGGAAAAGCTAGAATTGAATCTCAACTATATTATTGGGCAGATAGAAAATGAAGTGAATAAATTCCCTAGAATAGAAGGAAGTAGTTTGGGAGATGTCACTTTAGATCAATCTACTCATAGAGTTTTAATAGAAGCAGAAAATATAATGGAAAAGATGGGAGATTCTTATGTCAGTGTAGAACACATCTTTTGGGCATTAATAAAAGAAATGCCTCTATTGAAAAGAATAGGAATAGATGAAAAAAAATATGAAGCAGCAGTAAAAGAAGTAAGAGGAAATCAAAAAGTAGACTCTCAAAATCCAGAAGCAACATATGAAGTACTTGAAAAATATGCAAGAGATCTTGTTGAATTAGCAAGACAAGGTAAAATAGACCCTATTATAGGAAGAGATAGTGAAATAAGAAGAACTATACAGATAATTTCAAGAAGAACAAAAAATAATCCTATACTAATAGGGGAACCTGGAGTAGGTAAAACTGCTATAGCAGAAGGTCTTGCTCAGAGAATACTTAATGGTGATGTTCCAGAGTCATTAAAAGGAAAGAAACTTTACTCATTAGATATGGGTGCTTTGATAGCTGGAGCAAAATTCAGAGGAGAATTTGAAGAAAGACTTAAAGGTGTATTAAAAGAAGTAGAAAGTTCAAATGGTAATATAATATTGTTTATAGATGAAATACATACTATAGTTGGTGCAGGAAAAACTGATGGAGCAATGGATGCAGGAAATATTTTGAAACCTATGCTTGCAAGAGGAGAAGTAAGAGTAATAGGTGCTACTACTATAGATGAATACAGAAAATATATTGAAAAAGATGCTGCTTTAGAAAGAAGATTCCAGATAGTAATGGTTGATGAACCTACTGTTGAAGACACTATATCTATTTTAAGAGGGCTTAAAGAAAAGTTTGAAATGTATCATGGAGTAAGAATATCTGACTCAGCAATAGTTTCGGCAGCTACTTTGAGTAATAGATATATAGCAGACAGACAGCTTCCAGATAAAGCTATTGACCTTATAGACGAAGCAGCAGCCATGATAAGAACAGAAATTGATTCTATGCCAGCAGAACTAGATGAATTAACTAGAAAGAGTATGCAGCTTGAAATAGAAAAAGAAGCTTTGAAAAAAGAAACAGATCAGGGTTCAAAGGATAGATTAGAAATACTTGAAAAAGAACTGGCAGAAATGAATGCTAAAAAATCTTTATTAAAATCACAATGGGAACTGGAGAAAAGAGATATAACTAGAGTTAAACAGCTTAAAGAAGAAGCAGAAAAAGTTAAACTTGAAATGGAACAAGCTGAGAGAAATTATGATTTAAGCAGATTATCAGAATTAAAATATGGAAAATTAGCAGGTATTGAAAAAGAAATACAGGAACAACAGGAAAAATTAGATGCAACTTATGGAAATAGTGGATTATTAAAACAAGAAGTTACTGCTGATGAAATAGCAGACATTGTTTCTAAATGGACAGGTATTCCAGTATCTAAATTGGCTGAAACTGAGAAAGAAAAAATACTTAATCTAGAAAATAGTTTGAAAAATAGAGTAAAAGGACAAGATGAAGCTGTAAAAGCAGTAGCAGATACTATGATAAGATCAAGAGCTGGATTGAAAGATAAAAACAGACCTATGGGTTCATTTATATTCTTAGGACCAACAGGAGTTGGAAAAACTTATCTTGCTAAATCTTTAGCTTATAATTTGTTTGATAATGAAGATAATGTTATAAGAATAGATATGAGTGAATATATGGATAAATTCTCAACTACTAGATTGATAGGAGCACCTCCAGGATATGTAGGATATGAAGAAGGAGGACAGCTTACAGAAGCAGTGAGAACAAAACCTTACTCAGTAATTCTGTTTGATGAAATAGAAAAAGCTCATCCAGATGTATTTAATATTCTCCTTCAAGTACTTGATGATGGTAGACTTACAGATGGACAAGGTAGAATGATAGACTTTAAAAATACTTTGATAATTATGACTTCTAATATTGGAAGCCATCTAATACTTGAAGATATTAATTTAAAAGAAGAAACTAAAGAAAGAGTGCTTGACCAATTAAAAGCTAATTTCAGACCAGAATTTTTAAATAGAGTGGACGAAATTATTCTATTTAAAGCTTTAGATTTAGCTTCAATAAAAGATATTGTAAGATTATCATTAGAATCTGTACAAGAAAAAGTAAAAGACAGATATATAGAATTACATTTTACAGAACCAGTTGTTGAATATTTAGCAACTAATGCTTATGATCCTCAATATGGAGCTAGACCACTTAGACGTTATATTCAAAAACAACTTGAAACATCACTTGCAAAAATGATACTTTCTAACAGAATTAAAGAAAGAGATAAAGTTGATGTAGAACTTGTAAATGGACAAATAGAATTTAAAGTAAGAGAGAAATAATAAAAAATAAAGAGATTGATTAAAAACTAGAATAAATTTTAGAAATTTGGAAATTAGAAAGGTTTGTGCAATATTTTATGAACAAAATTAGTAACAAACCTTTCTACTGAAAAAGTTCTAAATTTATATTTCTGTTTATGTATCAATCTCTTTTTAATATTTATAAAGATTTATTATTTAGAATTTTTAACAAAATCAGCAGCATTTTCACCAGCTATTTTACCAAAAACTGTAATATCAGTTACAGCATTTCCACCGATTCTGTTACCACCATGTACTCCACCAGTAATTTCCCCAGCAGCATATAATCCAGGGATAACTTTTCCTTCTGGAGTAAGAACTTCAGTATTAGTATTGATACGAACTCCTCCCATAGTATGGTGAATAGCAGGAGATACTTCAATAGCATAGAAAGGAGCTTTTACAAGTTCTCTAGGAAGTCCTTTTTTACCAAAGTCTTTGTCTTCACCAGCTTTAACATATCCATTATAAGTTGCAATAGTTTCAACAAAAGTTTTTGGTTCTATTCCAACTTTTTTAGCCAATTCTTCTAAAGTAGAAGCTTCTACAGCAAATCCCTGTTTAACATATCCATTTATAGCAGAAAGATTTTCTCTTGTACCTTGGTCAAATACTAGGAAAGCACTTGCACCTTTTTGAGCAAGTTCAGCTTTAGAAACAACATCTCTAGTTTCTAGTTCATTGATAAATCTTTTTCCATCTCTATTGATTAAGATTGCCCCTTCTCCTCTTACACTTTCAGTAATCATAGCAGTATTGTTATGAACAACAGTAGGATGAGTTTGAATTTCAGACATATCAACAAGATCAGCTCCAGCAGCTTTAGTCATTTTGATACCTTCTCCAGTGATAGCAGGACTGTTAGTAGAACCAAATCCTTTAAGAGCAGGATTGTATTCTTCTATCATAGCAGGATTAGCTCCAAATCCACCAGTAGCCATAATTACAGCTTTAGCAGAAATAATATAAGTTTTTCCCTTATGTTTAACTTCTACCCCAGTAACTTTATCACCAGTTTTTATAATTTTTACAACTTCACTTTCAGTTCTTACATCAATACCATCTTTTTCAGCAGTTTCAGCAAGGGCATCAACAATAACAGGACCTACAGCCTGACCACCAGCAGGTCTATGAGTTCTTTTTGCACTTTGTCCTCCAGTAAATACTACTTCAGAAAGATCAGCTCCTCTTTCAGTAAGCCAGTTGATAATGTTACTAGAATCAGTAGTAAGTTTTTTTACTAATTCAGGATTATTTTTGTTTTTTCCACCTTTCATAGTATCGTTGTAAAAAAGTTCAGCAGAATCTTCTATACCTAATTTTTTTTGAAGATCAGTATTGGCAGCATTAATACCAGCAGTTGCATAGTTAGTATTTCCACCTAACATAGCCATTTTTTCTAAAAGGATAACATTAGCTCCTTTTTCTTTTGCAGCAATAGCAGCAGTAAGTCCAGCACCTCCACCACCAACTACAACAATATCAGTAGATATGTCAGTAAGAACTACATCAGGTTTTTTAGAAGGTGTTTTACTTACTAATTTGATTCCAGCTTGAGCCACAGCAGAACCTACAGCCTCTTTTATCCCTTCAGAAGTATAAGTAGCTCCAGCAACATTATCAATTTCTATACTTTGGTTTTCTACGATTTCTTTAGTAATCTGCTCCATAGCTTTTTTAGTGAAGGCAGTTTCCTCATGTTTAAGTATTTCTACTCCTTTAATCTCATTTCCCTCATAAGTAACATTAACTTTAATATCTCCTTTATAGCCTGCTCCAACACCTTCAATAGTTTTTGCACTAACTGTAGAAGATATCATGATAGTTAAGGCAGACAATAAGCATAACAGTTTTTTCCTCATATTTCACCCCTCATTTAAATATATAGTGTATTTTTTATGCATAAAATGATGCATACCATTACCATTATATTATATATTATATATAAAAAGAATGTCAAACATTTATTTTAAAAATCTATTTCTAAGTTTTTAAGATAATAAAAGAGCGACTAAAAAGTCGCTCTCAAAGATAATATTAATTATTTAGAAGTTTTAGCAAAATCAGCAGCATTTTCTCCAGCAGTTTTTCCATAGACTGTAATGTCTGTTACAGCATTTCCACCGATTCTATTAGCTCCATGTACTCCACCAGTAATTTCCCCAGCAGCATATAAACCAGATATAACCTTTCCATCAGCAGTTAATACTTGAGCTTTAGTATTGATACGAACTCCACCCATAGTGTGATGAACAGCAGGAGATACTTCAATAGCATAGAAAGGAGCTTTTACAAGTTCTCTAGGAAGAACAGTTTTCCCAAAATCTTTATCTGTTCCAGCTTTAACATATCCATTATAAGTTTCCATAGTTTTTACTAAAGTATTCACATTTATTCCCATTTTTTTAGCTAATTCTTCAAGAGTCGCTCCTTCTACGGCTAGTCCTCTTTTTACATATCCATTGATAGCTCCAAGATTTTCTCTGATAGATTGGTCAAATATTAAGAAAGCACTTTTACCAGTTTGTTCTAGCTCAGCTTTAGAAACAACATCTCTAGTTTCTAATTCATTGATAAATCTTTTTCCTTCTCTGTTTACTAGGATAGCTCCCTCACCTCTTACAGCTTCAGTAATCATAGTAGTATTATTATGAACGACAGTAGGGTGTGTTTGAATTTCATTCATGTCAACAAGAGCTCCCCCAACAGAATTTACCATTTTAATACCTTCTCCAGTAATAGCAGGACTGTTAGTAGAACCAAATCCTTTAAGAGCAGGATTATATTCAGCTACCATGGCAGCATTTG
>ERZ860059.882-NODE-882-length-14795-cov-2.509837_pt1 | contig 14795 bp, 12 predicted proteins | sample MGYA00510113_ERZ860059 | MGnify/ENA primary metagenome ERZ860059 (study PRJEB30046, sample SAMN00715190) | human gut metagenome | study: EMG produced TPA metagenomics assembly of the A metagenome-wide association study of gut microbiota in type 2...
GTCAGACGTTCTTTCACGGCTTCCATTTTACCGCTCAGTTCCTCTGCTTTAGCCTTTTCCTTTTCAACTACATCAGCCGGAGCCTTTGCCAAAAAGCCTGCATTATTTAGCTTACCGGTAACACGTTTGATTTCTTTATCCATACTTTCCAGTTCTTTATTAAGACGCTGGGTTTCTTTTTCTACATCGATCAATCCTGCCAGAGGCAAATATACCTCGATTCCGGCAATAACAGCGGCCATAGCATTTTCAGGCTTGCCAGCCCCAATATCATCAATTATAAGCTCATCGATACTACCCATCAAATTGATATAATTTTTATTGGCTTCAACGATCTCACGCAGTTCTGCATTCACTAACAAAATAGCCGGTACCTTTTTGCCTGGAGCGGCATTGACTTCCGCACGCATATTACGAATAGCTTTAATGCTTTCCATAATTGCCGTCATACCAGTTTCTGCTTTATCATCAAACAATCTCTCATCAACAATAGGCCACGGTGCAATCATGATACTGTTACTTTCGTGCGGCAGACACTGATAGATTTCTTCAGTGATAAACGGCATGTACGGATGCAGTAACTTCATAGCCGATGTCAGCACCTCTGCCAGGACATGCTGTGCCGTAGCTCTTGCCTCAGGATCTTCCTTATTATAAAGCCGCGGCTTAGCCAGTTCAATGTACCAGTCACAAACTTCACTCCAGATAAAATCATAAATAAGACGCCCTGCTTCACCCAGCTCAAATCGGCCCAAAAGTTCAGTAACATCTTTAACCGTATGCTGCAGCCGCGAAAGTATCCATTGATCAGCAAGTGTATATGGAGCCTGCTTGGCTTCTGCATCATAACCTTCCATATTCATCAAAGCAAAACGTGATGCGTTCCAGATCTTATTAGCAAAATTGCGTGTTGCTTCTACGCGTTCCCAGTAAAAACGCATATCATTACCAGGAGTATTGCCTGTGATCAGCATAAACCTTAAAGTATCAGCGCCGTACTTTTCAATAACTTCCAGCGGATCGATACCATTTCCGAGTGATTTACTCATTTTACGTCCCTGGCTGTCACGCACTAAACCATGAATAAAGACTTTATCAAAAGGAATATCCTTCATAAACTCCATACCCATAATCAGCATTCTCGCAACCCAGAAGAAAATGATATCATAACCTGTCACCAAAACACTGGTTGGATAAAATTGCTTTAACAAATCTGTTTTTTCAGGCCAGCCCATAGTAGAGAACGGCCATAAAGCTGAACTGAACCATGTGTCCAAAGCATCTTCATCCTGATGTACCGCACCACCGCATTTCGGACATTTATCAATATCAACGCGCGATGCAATAACTTCGCCGCAAGCATCACAATACCACACAGGAATCCGGTGCCCCCACCAAATCTGACGGGAAATACACCAATCACGAATGTTTTCCATCCAGCCGGTATAAGTTTTGGTAAACCGTTCTGGAACAAACTGTGTTCTGCCGTCTTCAACACAATCTACAGCCGCCTTTACCAACGGCTCCATTTTTACAAACCACTGTTTGGAAACCAACGGCTCTATTACACTGCGACAGCGCTGACAATGGCCTACAGCATGATTATGCTCTTCTATTTTTACTAAGTAACCTTTTTCCTGCAGTTCGTGTACCAGATTTTTACGACATTCATAACGTTCCTGGCCTGCAAATTTGCCGGCCTCTTCAGTCATATAGCCATCCATACCGATAACTACGATACTCTCTAAATTATGACGCATACCCATTTCAAAATCATTAGGATCATGAGCAGGAGTAATTTTTACAGCACCTGTACCAAATTCTAAATCGACATAACTGTCAGCAATAATGGGGATCTGACGTTCGGTTAAGGGCAGCTGCAGCATTTTACCGACCAGATGACCATAGCGCGGATCTTCAGGATTGACTGCAACAGCAGTATCACCCAGCATCGTTTCAGGCCGTGTAGTGGCTATCGTAAGATAAGTTTCCATCTCACCAACAACAGGATAGCGGACATACCACAAATTTCCGGCATCATCTTCATGTTCAACTTCAATATCACTTAAAGCAGTATTGCAGTTAACACACCAGTTAGTAATACGGCTGCCCTGATAAATAAGCCCTTTTTCGTACAAAGAAACAAAAACCTCACGAACTGCCTGTGAACAGCCCTCATCCATCGTGAAACGTTTGCGTTCCCAGTCGCAGGAAACACCCAGGCTTTTTAACTGCTCGATGATACGGTCACCATATTTATCTTTCCATTCCCAGACACGTTTAATAAATTCTTCACGGCCCAAGTCATACCTGGTCTTTCCTTCTTCTTTTTTTAAAACTTCCTCTACTTTGATCTGAGTAGCCAACCCCGCATGATCATAACCGGGCATCCATAAAGTATTATCGCCCATCATCCTATGCCAGCGAATCAAAATATCCTGTAAAGTATTATCTAACGCATGTCCCATATGCAGCTGACCGGTAATATTCGGTGGTGGGATAACAATACTGAACGGCTTTTTATCTGCTTCTACCTCAGCATGGAAATAACGGTGTTCTTCCCAATATTTATACCATTTTTTCTCAACCGAAGCCGGATCATAAACTTTAGGAATATTGTGTTCTTCTGCCATTTTACTGCCTCCTAAAAATAAATAAAGTCCTGTTCCAAATTAAGAACAGGACGAAAAACTCCGCGGTACCACCTATTTTCCCAGACTTAAATCAAAGTTTAGTCCGGACACTTGAAACGCGTAACGTGCGCTAACGGATAAACCTACTTTGATTTCAGTCTACCGACTCACGGACGACTTCAAAGCCATAAAGCTAGGTACGTTGCAGCCTGGCATACCCTCTCTGTGAGCTCTGTACTTTTACTACTTCCGGTCATCGTCATTTTAAATATAAATTTAGATAGCTATAATATTATCAATTGCCGCTTACAGTGTCAAGCATTTCTTCTCGAATCAGCTATTTGTAAAAACAAAATTCTATTATTACTCAGAAACGCCAGCCTGAGACAGCTCAGGGTTTTCAATACCTTCGATACCGCCTATGTTGCCACGCAGAACGGCCCCCGGCTCAACAACTAAACTTCCCGCTTTAATATCACCGTTTAAAACTCCAGAGGCTAAAATCTCTAAAGTGCCGCGGGCCACTATATTACCTGTAACATTCCCGGCTACAGTAACATTTTCCCCAAAAATATTCGCTTCTATCACACCGTTGGGCCCGATTAAAACATCGTTCTCCGAAACAATAATGCCTTTAAAGTGACCATCAATACGCGATGCGCCCTTAGTCTGCAAATTACCGCACAGGATCGAATTTCTTCCAAGCAAAAACTCAAATTCTTCCAAAGGCAAGGTGCTTACTGCTACTACATCTTTTTTATTTTTCCCAAACATAGTTTTCTCCTTTTATTATCTTACTAATTCCAACGGATCTGTTGTCTGCCCGTTGACCAACACTTCAAAATGCACATGCGGCCCAGTACTATACCCGCTGCTGCCAACATAACCGATGACATCACCTTTACTTACGCTTTGCCCTGCCTGAACTGCCAATTTACTCATATGACCATAAGCTGTTTCGTAACCATAGCCATGCTGAATCCTTACATAACGGCCATAACCGGACACCCAGCCAGCCTCTTCAATAGTGCCAGACGCGCTGGCATAAACCGGAGCTCCATAGTCATTGGCAATATCAACTCCCGGATGCCAGTCATAAGAACGATTACCGAAAGGATCGCTGCGTCCGCCAAAATATGAAGTAATAGTACCTCCATTAGTTGGCCAAAGTGTCGGCAGCGCTGCTTTGCGCTGGTTAAACTCGCGTAATCTACTAAGCAAATCATTCAACGTAGCTTTTCTATCTTTGACCTTTTCCTGCAGCACCTTGTTCTGCGCAGCATAGATATCAACAGCTTCTACTTTAGCCGCCTGAGGTCCGCCTTGTCCAAGATACTGACTGCGGTCGATCCCGGAACGTGAAGGCTGCACTGCGCCTTCACCAAGCTCTCGCCGAACCGCCTCTTCCAGTTTGGAAAGCTCTGCCATTTCTTTTTCAATAGCTTCATTTTCCTGCAAAAGCTGACCTATTTTCTGTTCCTGAACAGCTTTTTCACTCCTGTAGGTCAACAGTTCCTGTTGATCCTGATGTGCCTTGTACAAAATATGCGAAGACTGAAAAAGAACACCTGCACCAAGTAAACAGAGCAAACCGCAAACAATACCAACCTTTTTCAACAGGCTGAGGCGAAAATGGATGCTCCTGGGTTCGTGCCCTTTATGAGGTATCAACATAATCGTATATACTGAATCAGACTCTTTTCTTTGTCTCTTTATCGGTTCCAATATTCTGCGCTCCTTTGATCCCTGACAACTTCAAACTTTTAAACTCAAACATATATTATTTTCTCACATCAGCCATAAAAATACTATACCTTTAAAAATTTTTTATATAAAAACGCTATAAAAAATTCAGTAAACATGCCATTGCCAACACATCTGCCATATTTGTGAACAATATGAAAAATAAAAACGCAGGCAAAAGCCTGCGTTTTTAAAGTAAACATCAAACTACAGCACAGTCATTACATTCTGCTGCCGATCTGGTATATCAGCAAAGCCATGCAATATGCCAAGCCTGTTTGATATAGGAGGGCAAAGAAAGTCCAATGCCAGCTGCCCATCTCGCGCCTGATCGCGCCAATAGCAGCAAAACACGGAGATGCCAGCAATGTAAAAATCATAAATGCATACGCACTGGCAGGCGTGAACATGCTTTGAATAGTGGTAATCAAAGTAGGATCTTCTTCGGTAGCTTCAGCAACTCCAGCCAAGATACCAAATGTAGAAACAACTACTTCTTTAGCTAAGAAGCCCGTAATTGCTGCGAAAGCAGTCTGCCAGCTGTCAAAGCCAAGTGGAGCAAACACAGGTGCCAGATAATGACCGATAACAGCCATCATACTGTCCTGAGCATCAACCATTTCAAACGAAAAATCAAAGGATTGCAATAACCACACCAATCCAGAGGCCAGGAAAATTATCGTGCCGGCTTTAACAATAAAACCGCGGGCACGTTCCCAAGTATGAATAAGAATATCTTTTGCCCGCGGCCAGTGATATGCAGGCAATTCCATAACAAAGTTCGCCGGTTCACCGGCAAAAGCCTTGGTTTTTTTCAACAGAATACCTGAAACTACAACCATCACTATACCCCAGAGATACATCGAAGGACCGACCCAAGACTGCTTTGGAAAAAAAGCTGCCGCAAACAGAGCAAACACCGGAAGTTTAGCATTACAAGGAATAAACGGCGTCAGCATAATCGTCAGTTTACGATCACGTTCATTTTCAATCGTACGTGCTGCCATGATACCGGGAACACTGCAGCCGGTACCGATCAACATCGGAATAAACGACTTGCCTGAAAGCCCGAATTGCCTGAAAATACGATCCATAATAAAAGCAACACGTGCCATATAGCCACAGTCTTCCAGGAAAGACAAAAATAAGAACAAAAGGCAAATCTGCGGTACAAAGCCAAGTACGGCGCCAACACCGCCAATGATTCCATCAAGTACGAGCCCTGACATAACTTCAGAAGCGCCAGCTGCTTCCAGCAAAGCACCTGCGTATTCACTGATGCCTTCAAATAATTCTTCCATCCAGCCGATAGTTTCATCGCCCAAGGTCTGGATACAAATATAATAAACAGCCCACATGATGCCTAAAAATATAGGTAATCCCAAAACACGGTTAGTTACAATACGATCTATTTTTTCTGAAACAGTATTTGCATAATCAACATTGGCACTTTTATAACAGCTGCGCAGCATTGAGTCTATTTTCTGATAACGTCCGGAAGCGATGATACTTGCCGCATCATCATCAGCCTGCTGTTCAAAACGGGTAATCAAGACCTCTAGTTTGTCAAACACACCTTGAGATAATTTCAGTTTTTCAAGCAGCTGCCCATCACGTTCCAATACCTTGACTAATTGCCAGCGGCGTTCTATATGCGGCATAGGCGCTACCATTTCGCCAATTTCCTGCAATACGCGTTCAACTTCTTCTGAAAAGCTGTTGGGGTCTTTTCTGTCACATTGTGTTTGAGCAATCTGCACCGCCCTTGCCACGAGCTGTTCCACACCTTCACCGCTGGAAATCTTACGAACGGTGAAAGCAGAGTTCAAACCGCGGTTGCGAATGGCGATGATCACGCCTTCGAAAGCCTGAACACGCTTGCGAGAACCTTCAACGACGTTCACGTTAACGACAACGGTGTCGCCAGGGTTCATTTTCGGGAAGGTTTTGCCTTCAGAAAGACGGGCAATCTCTTCTTTTTCAAGTGTTTCAATCAAATTCATTTTTGTCTCCAATGACCATCTTCATGCAGCTCTGTTATTTCTTCAACTGCAGAGAGGATGGATTTTAAAAATCGGAACGTTTTACGATTCCGTACTCTCTTTAATGTCTCGCAGAACTCGCTCATCCTCACGGGTCAGCAAATTCTTCGAGCGCGCTATTTTAACCAAATCCGGACGCGTTTGGGCGGTTATTTGTAACACCTGTTTGCGTGTCCATGCTCGGATGTTTTTATGATGTCCGCTCAAAAGCACATCCGGAACCGGCATATCTCGCCAAACCTCCGGCCGTGTGTAATGCGGAGCATCCAAAAGACCTGTAGAAAAAGACTCGTCGGAAGCCGACAAATCCTTAATCGCGCCGGGAAGCTGACGGATTACTGCATCCATAAGCACCATTGCCGGAAGCTCACCGCCGGAGAGAACGTAGTCTCCGATCGATAGGGTCTCATCGACATAGGTATCCAGGAACCTCTGATCAATGCCTTCGTATCGGCCGCAAATCAGAATCAAATCCTGATTGTCTTCGGACAATGAACGCACTTTGTCGTCATTGAGCGTTTTGCCGGAAGGCGCAAACGCAATAACTTTGCCGTAGTTGCCGTCCTTGCGGATAGCATCCACTGCGTCAGCCAACGGTTCTGCCAACAGAACCATGCCCGGGCCGCCCCCAAAGGGTCGATCGTCTACGGTCTTATGCGCATCAAAAACAAAATCACGCGGGTTCCAGCACTTAAGCTGCCAAAGTCCTAGCTTGGCAGCCCGAGCGGTTATACCGAACTTCTCTATAAGAAGCGGCATTTCCGGAAACAGCGTGACGATGTCAAAACGCATAATGCGGTTTAATCCCAGGACGGATCCCAGTCCACAACGATCTTCTTCGCCTCAACGTTCACTTCTGCCAAATAATCTTCAACAAAAGGAATGAGAACTTCTTTACCGTCGGCGCGTTTGACATTCAGAATGTCGTGAACACCGTTGTCGATCATGCCCTTAACTTGGCCGATGCTCTGCCCTTCTTTATTGACGACTTCGCATCCGATCAAATCGACCCAGTAGTATTCGTTCTCTTCGGCTTCAGGAAAATCCTTGCGGTAAAGGGCCACTGCACCGCGAAGCGCCGCCGCATCCTCAGGCGTATCGATGCCTTGGAATTTTGCGACGATACCGGCGCCGTGCAGTTTTGCTTTTTCCAGTTCCACCGGTCTGACTTCTCCGTCCGGGAGAACATGCTGCCAGTGCTTGGAACCTAAAAGCGCAGACGTACCCTGAAAAGGCTGGACGCGAACCCAGCCTTTTAGCCCGTAGGCACCATGCAAAGCGCCGAGCACAATAGGCTCGGCGCCGGAATTCTTCTCGTTAGTCACAAACGGTCAGAAATCAATTAAGCAGCAGGAGCAGCTGCCTTTTTGAATTCTTTGTAGAGACGAGCAACGGTGTCGCTCATCTGTGCGCCGTTAGCAACCCAAGCGTTCAAAGAAGCTTCATTGATGGAAAGACGGGGAGCAGCACCGGATGCCATCGGATTGTAGAAGCCGATACGTTCATTGAAACGACCGTCACGGCGGTTGCGGGAGTCGGTCGCGACGATGTTGTAGAAGGGGCGCTTCTTGGAGCCGCCGCGAGCCAGACGGATAACGACCATATTAAGTTACCTCAAAAAATTTATATTCTAAAAAGTTTAAAAATTAGGCTTCTAACGCCTGAAAACACGTGATTTTATCCTAATTTTTTCAATTAAACAAACGGGTTGCATCTGTTTTGTTACTCAGTGCAAACGAAAAAGCCGCTGTTGTCAACCGCCTTTTGCCTGAACTTTAGTATCGTAAAACTAGAGTTTTGCTTCCAGTTCCCGAATCACTGTCATTGCATCACCGACTAAGCCGTAATCGGCGACATCAAAGATAGGAGCTTCAGGATCTTTGTTCACAGCCACAATGACTTTGGCGTCTTTGATACCGGCAATATGCTGAATGGCGCCGGAAATACCAAAACCGATGTAAAGGTCAGGAGCAATGATCTTACCGGTCTGACCGATCTGCCAATCGTTCGGAGCAATACCGGCGTCGACCACAGCGCGGGTCGTACCGACGGCTGCGCCGAGTTTGTCGGCCAGTTTGCCCATTTCCGCAAATTCAGCTTCGTCAACCAAACCTCGGCCGCCGGCTAAAACGATCTTAGCGTTCTGCAGATCGGGACGATCGCTCTTGACCTGTTCGCTGCGGACGAAAGTGACTTTAATCACAGGAGAAGCGGGAACGACTCTTTCGAGTTCGGCGTTGCCTTGTCCGATCGGAGCGGCATCAAATGCGGTAGCGCGGACCGTTAAAACAACTTTGGGGTCGAGCGCGCGCACGGTTTCAATGACAGAACCAGCATAAATCGGACGCTTAAATGTTTTGGCGTCAACGACTTCCGTGATTTCGGAAATCTGAGCAACATCTAATACGGCGGCAACTCCCGGAGCGGCTGCTTTACCGGCAGGGTTGGCGACGAAAAGGAAGTAATCATATTCCTTTGCCACTTCTAAGACGGAAGCGGCAAGATTTTCGGGCAGTTCTTCGGCAAAGTAAGGAGCCTCGGAAAGCAGCACGCGGCGAATACCGTTGATTTTGGCTGCTTCTTCTGCGAGCTTTCCGCCTTCCTGAGCGGCGATCATGATGTCGATGTCGCCGCCGATCTTTTGAGCAGCGGTGACCAAAGAATAAACCGCAGGGTTCAGAGCGGCATGATTATGTTCTGCAATAACTAAAACGGCCATGTTTCGCTCCTTAAAGTACCTTCGCTTCGTTCTTCAGTTTGTCGATGAGTTCGTCGACGTTGGCAACTTTGCGGCCGACTTTGCGAGCTGCAGGCGCTTCATAGCCGACAACTTCAACGTGCGCACGAAGATCGGGGCACAGAGCAGAAGCCTGGACGACTTCCTGCGGCTTGCGCTTGGCTTTCATCATCATCGGCAGCGTGACATAGCGCGGAGCGTTCAATCTCAGATCAGCAGTCACTACAGCCGGAAGCGTGAGATCGAGAACTTCATAGCCGCCGTCGATCTCGCGTGTGACTTCGAGTTTGCCTTCCTTCATCACGGCAGCAGAAGCGTGGGTTGCCTGCGGATATTCGCACATCGCGGCAATCATCTGACCGACTTGGTTCGAGTCGTTGTCAACGGCCTGCTTACCGCAGATGATCAGATCCGGATTGACTTGTTTGACATAAGCGCTGATGAGCTTGGCAACGTTCAGAGGCTCTGCTTCAAAGGGCTTGTCTGTCTGAATGAGAACGCCCTTATCGGCACCCATAGCAAGGGCCGTGCGCAATGTTTCCTGAGACTTTGTATCGCCGACGGACACTGCGATCACTTCGTTGGCAATGCCCTTTTCTTTCATTTGAACGGCCTGTTCGAGTGCAATTTCGTCGAACGGGTTCATCGAGTGTTTGAGGTTAGCGACGTCGAGTTTGCCGTCAGGTCCGACTTTGACCTTAATATTGGCGTCGACCACCCTTTTGACAGGGACAAGAATTTTCATTTATTTCTCTAATGTTAGATTACATTCGGTGGATTATAGCGATTGAAGCCTCGCTGAATTTTTTCAGACAAAACGTTTTGAGCGAATTGCATGCACAGGGGAGCTTAGCTTTTGAGGATGAAACCGAGCTTATCTTGCGAAAGAAGCGCTCGAAACTTTGGCGCCTCTTTCCTGATTATCAATTTGTTTAGGCCAATCGATAGTCGTTGAAGATTTGTTCGGCCGTCGGAAGAACCCACTTCCCGTCTTGACCTCTAACCGTTGTCGTCTTGAGCCTGCTGACGCTCGTACCGCACGTCCACACTTTGTAATTGCGCATATTCGTGCACAAGCAGCATTTGGTCTTCTCGGACGAGTTTTCCAGCCACTCTTTAAGGTACGGACAACTTCCGTGCGAAAGCATATAGCCATAAGACTCACAGTTCGGCCGATTATTGGCGGTTAACGCCGGAGAGTTTTTAAGCATTCTCATGAGATATCCGGTCGGAGAAGCATGGTTGACTTCAACGTCTTCGTCTTTTGCGTCGATATAGACTTGTTTGACCGGATCGGGAAGACCGCTTTCCTGAGCAATCGTGAATCTAGTCGCTGCTTGAATGCCGGACGCGCCGGTCTTTTTCATTAAGTCAACGGCTTCCTTCCCGGAAAATATTCCGCCGGCACCGAGCACAGGAACGTTTAGTCCGGTATCTTTCACGAGCTTGACGACATCTTTAACGATATCTTCCAGCTTGAAGTTTCTCCAATCCTCGCCGAAACCTAAATGTCCTCCGGCCAGCGGACCTTCAACAACCACATAATCCAGTTTGCGTCCGATGAATGCCGTGCGTTTCAGGAAGAGGTTCAGCGCTCTAGCCGAAGAGACAACCAATCCGAAAAGCGCGTCATTGAACCGAGGATTGTCCTGCATCAGTTTCAAGCTTGAAAGATGCAGACCGGCAGACATCGTAATACCGTCGACACCGGCATCCAATGCTGCATTCAATCGAGCCTTCAGCGTGGCGATCGGGTCGTTCATAGTGAGCTTTTCCATGCAATTCACAAGAACCAGACCTTTACCGGTTGCCTTTTCCATCACATCGGAAAAATATTGTTTTGAGACCCTGGACAGAGCCTCCAAGTTGAACTTTTCTTCCGTCTTGTCTGCTTCTTCAATCATTGACTTGAATCGGATTGTCTTCTCTTTTGTAAAATGTGTTCCGATTTCGCGATCTGCAACATCCGGCAGCATAGCGTCAGAAAGATGGGCCATTCCTCCAAGCTTCTCAATCGCCAATACGAGATTTGCTGTCGAAATATTGGTTCCCATTCCGCCGACCATCAGCGGCAAAAAGTCACGTCCCTTAAAAGAAAGACGAAAGTCGTCCAAACACTGCATACCAAAATCTCCTATTACAAAAGTACGCAGATTCAATATAGGCGGGTGTTAGTTTCTAAAAATCTTCATTTTTTAAGGAGATATCCTAAAAATTTGATTCGTTTTACCAAGACAGTTAGGTGTATAAGGACTCGAGGCTGCAGGTGTTTTTCCCAAAGAATTAACGATCTTCTTTTAGAGTCTTCCAGCTTAAGAAAACATATGCAGCGAAACCGCAGCCAAAACTAAGTAGCGGACGAACTTACCGAGGAGAATCAGCAAAAAAGAGCGCCAAAAGTTAATTCTCAGCCAGCCCGCGCCGAGGCAGAAGCCGTCGCCAACGATAGGAAGCCAAGAAAAAAGCAGTGTTATCGGTCCGTATTTTTTTAGCAGTTCCAGACTTCTAGCTTCCTGCTTCTTATTCGGGATGAGTCTCCCCATCCCATAGGTTATTAACGCGCCTAATGTATTTCCTGCCGTCGCGACAAAGACAACGATCCATAAATGCGTCTGAAATTCGTGCATTCCGAAGACGACCAGTGCCTCGCTTCCGCCGGGTAAAACGGTAGAAGAGATTAATGCACTCGTAAATAGCGTCCAAAGGTAGGCAGTAAAAAACAAAACGTTCCTTAGATCGTGTAGATTATGTAAATCTTTCTAACAAACCGACAGTACAACATGGCTCAGTCCGCAGATCTTAAAGCCAAAATTGAGGGACTTAATAAAGTTTTTCAGTTTTATTACAAAGAAAATTTCAAAACACTGAGAAAAGCGACGGATTTCTACATTCCTTGGTTTATCGGAAGAAAAAAACGCCTGGAAGAATTTCAAAAACAGTACATTCCCTTCTCGGTTGCTCTCTTTTTAGAAGGCGTTCGCAACAGCACGCTGAAGATGGAAGGCGAGCCGAATGAGGAACTCATCGAGGCCCTCCGCACTAAGCTGCTGCATAAGAGCTTCAAACCGGACTTCGATGAATATTGGAATGTTATTGAGTCGACACTCGAAAGAAACCCCGAGAACCCTAAAGAAGTCTCGGACGCCGTTTCTGCTCTGCTGATGTTCAAACTTTACGGTCCTAAAGCTTCCGAGCCTATGCCGGAAAAACTGGACTCTCAGCGCCATACAATCGCCTCGGAATTCCAAGTCGGCAAGATCCACTACCAGTATTCACGCGGTGTCCGTATCGCTTTAGAACGCCTGCTCAATCCGAAGTTTGATCCGGAATTCGTACCTCGTGCCGCTCATGATCCTAAGGTTTTGAACGCGGAAGTTGCCAAATCCGAGACACCGAGTGAGGAAAAGAAAAAAGCTGAATAATTCTTACAAAGTTTTTCCGCCAACCGAAGACCTAAAAATCTTCGGTTTTTCTTTTCCGCAAACGAATTGATTAAGCAGAGGAAATAATTATCGCTTCTCAAAAGCGGTCGAACTCGTTTTAGTTAGGTTGATCAGCCTAAGGAAAAATACGGATTTTCCTCTTCTTGTTTTTAGGACGTAAGAGGATGTCTACCATTAGAATGGAGCCTTGTTCGCAGACACCCAAAAATGCGTTCAAACAGGTTAGATACTTTATCCAAGTTTCCGACTCACACCTTTCTATCAAGGACAGACATGCTGACTGACATTGAAATTGCACAGCAAACCAAGCTCATTCCTATCGATCAACTCGCCCATGAATACGGTCTTTCCGACGACCAGTTCATTCCTTACGGCAGAGACAAAGCCAAAGTTGCTTTGGACACCTCTAACGCCAAGGGCAAACTTATTCTCGTCACGGCGACTTCCGGTATGCCTGCCGGGTCCGGAAAGACAACGACTTCCATTGCCGTTGCTCAGGCCTTTAAGAAACTCGGCAAAAAAGCATGTCTGGCTCTGAGAGAACCTTCTCTCGGACCTTCCTTCGGTATGAAGGGCGGTGCTGCCGGCGGCGGTTACTCTCAGGTCGTTCCGATGGAATCCATCAACCTGCACTTTACAGGCGACTTCCATGCCATTACTGCAGCCAACAACCTTCTGGCCGCTTTAATTGACAACGCCCGCCATCAGGGTCAGGTCGACCTCAAAGAAATTACATGGCGCCGCGTTCTTGACGTGAACGATCGTATGCTTCGCAACATCGTCACCGGTCTCGGCGGTTCTGCCAACGGCATTCCTACAGAAACCGGCTTTGACATCACCGCTGCTTCCGAGCTCATGGCCATTGTCTGTTTAGCTGCCGGCGAAGAAGACCTTCGCGTCCGTTTAGATCGCCTGGTTGTCGGTCTGAAACGCGACGGCTCTGCTTATACCTGCAAAGAATTAGGCGCTACCGGCGCCCTCATGGCGCTTCTGAAAGACGCCATGCTTCCGAACTTGGTTCAGTCCATCGAAGGCGTTCCTGCTTTCGTTCATGGCGGCCCGTTCGCCAACATCGCTCACGGCTGCAACTCAGTTGCCGCTACCCGCGCTGCTATGACGATTGCCGACTGGGCAATCACGGAAGCCGGCTTCGGCAGCGACTTAGGCGCTGAAAAGTTCTATGACATCAAGTGCCGTATGAACAATCTTCAGCCTGCCGCGACGATCCTCGTCACTTCTTTAAGAGCTCTGAAGTGGCACGGCGGTGTTCCTTTGCCTGAAATCGGCAAGGAAAACATGGATGCTCTGATCAACGGCCTTCCCAACCTCAAGGCTCACATTGTCAGCCTGAAGCGTTTCGGCCAGCAGGTCGTCGTTTCTTTGAACCATTTCGCCAACGACAACGAAGAAGAAATCGATGTTGTCCGCAAAGAATGCTTGGCTGCCGGTGTTCGCTTCGCGATTTCCGACGGCTTTGCCAAAGGCGGCGAAGGTGCGTTAGACGTTGCCAGAGAAGTGATGGCTGCCGTCAAAGAAGGTTCTAAGCCTTTGAACTACGCCTACAGCCTTGACGAATCCATTGAAGAAAAGATTCAGGACGTCAACACCAAGGTTTACGGCGGACAAGATGTTTCTTACTCTTCTGCCGCTCTGAAAGACCTGGCCAAGATCAAAGCCTTGAACATGGGATTTGAAAAGCTTCCTATCTGCATCGCTAAGACTCCTTTCTCTATGTCCCACGATCCGGACCTGAAAGGAGCTCCTCACGGCTTTACGCTTCCTGTCCAGCGCGTCATCCTGAACGCAGGCGCAGGCTTCCTGGTTGTTACGACCGGCGCCATCATGCGTATGCCCGGCTTGCCGAAGAAACCGGCTGCATATACCATCGACGTCGTTGACGGCAAGATCACAGGATTAAGCTAAGTCCTAGGTTTTAGTTTTGCAAGACGCTCCTTTTTAGGAGCGTTTTGCTTTTCTGGGACATTATTTAAACCAGATGCCGTCAGCCGCAAAAGCGGTATCAGCAAACAGTCTTAGACGGCAAATGCACACGACGAAGGATTAAAAGTCCGATAACAAAGAAAAGTGTCGTCACGAGGATTGCGGTTCTTTGATCTCCGGACGTCAGCCAAGTGACTGTTCCGTATGTGATCGGGCCCAAAACATTGGCACCCCAAACGGCGACGTTCCAGGCATT
>ERZ860059.894-NODE-894-length-14624-cov-35.076464_pt1 | contig 14624 bp, 9 predicted proteins | sample MGYA00510113_ERZ860059 | MGnify/ENA primary metagenome ERZ860059 (study PRJEB30046, sample SAMN00715190) | human gut metagenome | study: EMG produced TPA metagenomics assembly of the A metagenome-wide association study of gut microbiota in type 2...
TGAAACGTGACATAATCATCATAGAGGACAAGGCGGTCAGCGTAACCGGTAACGAGATATGGATGACCTCCACAGAAATCGCCGGACTGTTCCACACGGGCGTCCCGGCAGTGAACGCCGCCATCAGAGCCGTCCGCAAGCCGGACGTGCTGAACGACTACGAGGTGTGTCGCTACATGCGGCTTGAAAACGGGCTTTCAGCCGACGTGTATTCGCTGGAAATCATCATCCCCATCGCCTTCCGGCTGAACACCTACCATGCACACGTGTTCCGCACGTGGCTGGTGGGCAAGGCACTCTCGAAGGAAAAGCGGCAGGCATACGTGATGTTCATACAGAACGGAAAAGCCGGGTATTGCTAAACACGCATAAAAAGAAAAAAGAAAAAGGAAACGGACAGCCCGTATGGAGTTGCCCGTTTCCTTTTTTCATGCAGCCGCCTTATTCCATCGGCTTGCGGTAGTTCGCCTCCAATAGTTCACGCAACCCCGATTCGGGGTAAAGCACCTTCCCTCCCAAAAGTATAAAGGGCAGCACCCTGTTGTTGCGGTACTCCTGCAAGGTGCGGCGGCTGACACGGAGCAGTTCCGCCACCTCCCTGTCCGTCAGGTAACGCTCCCCGTCCAACGGCGGGCGGTAACTTTCCAGAAAGGCGGAGAGCCATTTCGAGCCTTTGCGCATGTTCTGCACGACGGTGGCAAGCGGCTCGTCCTCCATCGTAAACACTTCATTGTTCTCGTTCATCATAACTTCGGATTCAGTGGGTTGTGAATAATAAAAATCAAATCATTTTCCGCCGGGATAGAGCGTGCCGACAAGCGGAATGAGCCTTTTGACCTCCTCCGGCTTGTAATAGAACCTGCGGTTTATCTGCGAGTAGCCGATAAGCCGCCTGTCACGCAAAGTCTGCAACGTGCGCGGGCTGATCCTCAACTGCCCGCAGACCTCCTCGCCCGTGAGCCACCTTTCCATCCGCCCGCCGTCGCTCCTGCGCCTCAGGGCGGCTACCTTCTCCGCGAGGGCGTTGAAGGACGCCACCATCATCTCGAAGGTCTTTTTCTCGATAGATACTATTTCCATAAGCAAAACATTTCAGAGTTTGCCGCAAAGGTAACGAAGCCGCCTTGAACACGTACCGTTTCCCGCTAAAAGGCAGCTTGTTGCGCCGTCTGTCCGGGTTACGGAGCCATTATCCGTAAAAATCTTACGTGAGCCACGTAGTGAGCTGTTAAAGCCCATTTGGTTTATTGCCGAATTTTGTCGCAGAAACATAGCGCAAGCCGAGCGCAGAACGTCAAGCCCGCTTGAACGGTATGCCGAGGCGCAGCCTATGTTCATGCAAATAAACCAAAAGAAAGAACTGAATATGAAAGTGATAACGATGGAAAGTTCCGCCTTCACCGCATTGACGGAACAGATAGCCGAGATAGCGGCACACGTGCGTGCCGTTTCCGGCGGTAGGAAGGAAGAAGCTCCCGACAGGTTGCTCACCACCCGCGAGGCGGCGCACCTGCTGAACGTGAGTTGCCGCACCCTCCAGCGCATGCGCAGCGAACAGCGCATCGCCTATGTCGTGCTGCGCGGCAAGTGCCGCTACCGGCAGTCGGAAATCGACCGCCTGCTCGAAGACAGCACCGTTACGGGCGAAGCCGCGACACCGGAACAGTTGAAACGCAACCACACGCTGCGCACGGGCGGCAGACCCAAAGGAAGGAGGACGTAAGACATGGAACTGCTTACCCGCAACAATTTCGAGAACTGGATGCAGAAGGTGATGGAACGGCTCGACCGTCAGGACGAGATGCTGCTCTCCATGCAGCCGTCCGGCAAAGCCCCGAACCCGATGGACGGGATCAGGCTTTTCGACAACCAAGACCTGTGCATACTGCTCCAGATCAGCAAGCGCACCCTGCAACGCTACCGCAGCATCGGCGCGCTGCCCTACAAGACGCTCGGCAAAAAGACCTATTACAGCGAGGCGGACGTGCTGACGTTCCTCTCCGAACATGTAAAGGATTTCCGCAAGGAAGACATAGCCTTCTACAAGGCTCGTATCCATAATTTCTTTCAAAAATAACCATTAAAACATTTTTCAGATGGCAAAGAAAAAAGACGAAAAGGACGTGCTGGTTGTCCGTGACGAGAAGACGGGCGAAATCAGCGTGGTAGCCGGGCTGAACGCCGACGGCTCCCCCAAGCGTATCCCCGCGAAAGCGGAGAACGCGCAGAGTTTCCTGCAATTCGACCGGCACGGCGACGTGCTGGACAACTTCTTCAGGAACTTCTTCCGGCAGTGCAGGGAACCCAGCCGCTTCGGTTTCTACCGTGTCGCGGCGGACCAAGCCGACAAACTGCTGGAGGTTATCAAGGACTTGCTGAAAGATCCCGACGGCAACAAGGAGATGCTTGCGCCCCACAAGGTGGACACCTCCGGCTACGAAAAGAAAGTACAGGAGGAGCAGTCCGCCGAAAAACAGGAACAACCGGAACAGAAACAAGATGACGAACCTAAAAAACAGGAAGAAATGGAACAGAAAAACGAACAGAATCAGGAAAGTCCTCAGCAGACGCAGGGCAACCGGGGCTACCAGCCCATCGACGAGAGCAAGATCAACTGGCAGAAGTTGGAGGAGAAATGGGGCGTGAAGCGCGACGACCTTGAAAAGTCGGGCGACCTTAACAGGATGCTCAACTACGGCAAGTCCGACTTGGTGAGGGTGTCGCCCAATTTCGGCGGAGAGGCTTTCGAACTGGACGCCCGCCTCTCCTTCAAGAAGGACGGCGAGGGCAACGTCAGCCTTGTGCCGCACTTCATCCGCAAGGAGCAGAAGCTCGACGACTACAAGGAACACAAGTTCTCCGACGATGACCGGAAGAACCTGCGCGAAACGGGCAACCTCGGCAGGGTCGTGGACCTCGTGGACAGGGAAACGGGCGAGATCATCCCCTCGTTCGTCAGCATCGACCGCAAGACGAACGAAATCACGGATGTCTCGGCCAGCAAGGTGCGCATACCGGAACGCATCGGCAAGACGGAAATCACCAAGCAGGAGCAGGACATGCTGCGTGCCGGTCTGCCCGTGCGTGACAAACTCATCGAACGCAAGGACGGCAGGAAGTTCGTCACCACCCTGCAAGTGAACGTGGAGCAGCGCGGCGTGGAGTTCGTGCCGGGAACCGGCAAGTCGCCCCGTACCGCACAGACACAGGAAACCAAAGGCGACACATCGAAAAGTCAGGCGCAGGGCGGGGAAAATGCCGCACAGACCAAGAAGGAGCAACGCCGCAACACGTGGACGAACGAGGACGGCAGCATCCGCCCCATCAGCAAATGGAGCGGCGTGGACTTCACCGAGCAGCAGAAAGCCGACTACGTGGCGGGCAAAGCCGTGAAACTGGAGAACGTGACCGACAAGCAGGGCTTCCACGCCACGATGTACATCAAGTTCAACCCGGAGAAGGGACGCCCGTACCGCTACGACACCAACCCCGACAACGCGCAGAAGGTCGCGCCTTCCAACGAGAGCCGCACGCAGGTGGCGGTGAACAGCGAGGGCAAGACCAACGAGGCTACCAAGAACCTGAAGGAGCCGTTGCGGAAGGGACAGACCGCCCCGAAGGACACCGCGCAGCAACAGCAGCAGGAGAAGCCGCAAAAAAGAAACAATAAGGGCATGAAGATGTAATCCGGTGTCCGCCACTAAATCCGAAGTAACATTTGTAAAATTCAAAACGACAGAAGAATATGAAGACAATCATTGCAGAAAAGCCGTCTGTGGCACGTGAGATCGCCCGTATCGTGGGCGCGACAAAGAGAGAGGAAGGATATTTCGAGGGAGGCGGCTACGCCGTGACTTGGGCGTTCGGACATCTCGTACAGCTTGCCATGCCCGACGGCTACGGCATACGCGGCTTCGTCCGTGACAACCTGCCCGTCATCCCCGACACCTTCACGCTCGTCCCCCGTCAGGTAAAGACGGAGAAGGGCTACAAGCCCGACAGCGGCGTGGTGACGCAGATCAAGACCGTCACCCGGCTATTCAAGGAAAGTGAACAGATCATCGTGGCGACCGATGCCGGACGCGAGGGTGAGCTTATTTTCCGCTACCTCTACCATTACACCGGATGCGCCACCCCGTTCGTCCGCCTCTGGATAAGCTCGCTTACCGACAAGGCTATCCGCGAGGGACTGCGCAACCTTGAAGCGGGCGGCAAATACGACGACCTCTATCTTGCCGCCAAAGCGCGGAGCGAATCGGACTGGCTCGTGGGCATCAACGGCACGCAGGCACTCTCCATCGCCGCCGGACACGGCACTTACTCCGTCGGGCGGGTGCAGACACCTACATTGGCGATGGTGTGCGCACGCTACTGGGAGAACCGCCGCTTCACGCCCGAAGCCTTCTGGCAGCTCCATATCGCAACGGACGGCTGCGACGAAGGAACTGTGAAGTTTTCCTCTTCCGAAAAATGGAAAGAGAAAGAGCCCGCGACGGAACTGTATAATAAGGTGAAGTCGGCAGGCACAGCCACCGTCACGAAAGCCGAACGCAAGGAGAAGACGGAGGAAACACCGCTCCTGTACGACCTGACCACGCTCCAGAAGGAAGCCAACACCAAGCACGGCTTCACGGCGGAACAGACGCTTGAAATCGCGCAGAAGCTCTACGAGAAGAAGCTCATCACCTATCCGAGAACCGGAAGCCGCTACATCCCCGAAGACGTGTTCGCCGAAATCCCCAAGCTGCTCGCCTTCATCGGGGCTTTGCCCGAATGGAAAGGCAAGGTGCAGCCGAAAGCCGTCCCGACACGCAGAAGCGTGGACGGTAGCAAGGTGACGGACCACCACGCCCTGCTCGTCACGGGAGAGAAACCGCTGTTCCTCTCCAAAGAAGACAACACCGTCTATCAGATGGTTGCCGGGCGCATGATCGAGGCGTTCTCCGAGAAATGCGTCAAGGACACCGCTACCGTCACGGCGGAGTGTGCCGGAGTGGAGTTCACGGTGAAAGGCAGCGTCATCAGGCAAGCCGGATGGCGTGCCGTATATGGTGAGGAGGACAAGGAAGAAACCGCCATCCCCGGCTGGCGGGAAGGCGACACGCTGACGTTGAAAGGCTGTTCCATCACGGAGGGAAAGACCAAACCCAAGCCGTTGCATACCGAAGCAACCTTGCTCTCGGCTATGGAAACGGCGGGCAAGGACATAGAGGACGACGCACTCCGTCAGGCTTTGAAGGACTGCGGCATCGGCACGCCCGCCACCCGTGCCGCCATCATCGAAACGCTCTTCAAGCGCGGCTACATGGAACGCTGCAAGAAATCGCTTGTGCCGACAGAAAAAGGGCTTGCCCTTTACTCTGTCGTGAAGACGATGCGCATCGCCGACGTCGCCATGACGGGCGAATGGGAGAAGAATCTGGCACGCATCGAGCGCGGGGAGCTGCCCGCCGACACCTTCTGCAAGGAGATAGAGGCGTACACAAAGGAGATTACCTCCGAACTGCTCTCGTGCGACAAGCTGTTCGCCCGCAGGGATTCCGGCTGCAAGTGTCCCAAGTGCGGAACGGGCAGTATGCAGTTCTACGGCAAGGTCGTCCGCTGCGACAACGCGGACTGCGGGCTACCCGTGTTCCGCCTGAAGGCGAACCGCACCCTTTCCGATGACGAGATCAAAGAGCTGCTCACCGATGGGCATACGAAGCCGCTCAAAGGCTTCAAGAGCAAGCAGGGCAAGAGCTTCGACGCCATAGTCGCCTTTGACGGGGACTATAACACGACTTTCGTGTTCCCCGAAAGGAAAACGAGCAGGAAATTTTCAGGACGGAAGAAATAGTATTAACTTTGCCACTTGTTCAGAGTAATGAATTGTTCTTCGATACCGGATTACACTCATACTTTGGATTTAGTGGTGGCACTCGGAGGGATACCGAGTGCCTTTTTCTTCCTTTTTCCAACCGATTATCCCGTTAATTATCAATCCGCTAAATCCAAAGTAATGAACAACAAGAAGAAAAACGAGGGTCAGACCGACTTTTCCTATTACGGTCTGTACCTGCTGGACTATCTCCGCACGAACAGGTTTGAACAGGCTTCCGACGATGCCTTCATCCGGGAACGTGCCGACCGTGCCGCCGAAACGTATGAGCGTGCGCGGCTCGAAGGCTATCCGTCCGAGGGGGCGCAGGAGTTGGCGATGGACACGCTCCTGCGTGGTCTTCGCTATTCCAAGTACGCCATCCTCCGCGAAGTCGTGGAAAACGAGTTTGCCGACGAAGTGCCGGAAAAGAAACGCGAAGCCTTCATCCGAAAGCTGCTGCCGCCTGTCGGCAACGTATTCTCCGCCTATGATCTTTCGGACGACAACTTCGCCCTGTCGCCCGAATACGACCTGCTCTACACGGAGCTGACGGGAGCCGTCGTCCTTTATATCGGGGAATATGGCGTTTAACCGCAAACAACGGCTGCGGGACAACATCGAGGCGATACGGACGGCATTCATCCTTGACAGGGAACGGAGGACGGCAACCGCCGAGGAACAAGCCATACTTCGGAAGTATTGCGGTTTCGGCGGGTTGAAGTGCATACTGAACCCGGCAAAGGAACTGACGGATGCCGTGCATTGGGCGAAATCGGACCTCGAACTGTTTGCCCCTACGGTGGAACTGCACAGGCTGGTGCGTGAAAACAGCAAGGACGATACGGAGTACAAGCGGTACGCGGATGCCATGAAGCAGTCCGTGCTGACCGCATTCTACACACCGCCGGAGATAACCGGCACGATTGCGGAGGCTCTGCATGAACACGGCATACGTCCCGACCGTGTGTTGGAGCCGTCGGCGGGCGTGGGCGCATTCGTGGATGCCGTGCTGGAAAACAAGCCGGACGCGGACATCATGGCTTTCGAGAAAGACCTGATGACGGGCAAGATATTGGGACACCTGCATCCCGACCAAAAGGTAAGGGTGCAGGGATTCGAGAAGATAGAGAAGCCCTTCACGGATTATTTCGACCTTGCCATCTCGAACATCCCGTTCGGCGACGTGGCTGTGTTCGACCCGGAGTTTACAGGAAGCCAAGACCCGGCAAGGCGTTCCGCACCGAAGGCAATACACAACTACTTCTTCCTGAAAAGCCTTGACGCTGTGCGTGAGGGCGGCATCGTGGCGTTCATCACCTCGCAGGGGGTGCTGGACGCACCGTCCAACGCACCCATACGCGAGTATATGATGCGTAATGCCAATCTGGTGGGTGTCGCACGCCTGCCGAACAATCTCTTCACGGACAACGCGGGTACGGAGGTGGGCAGCGACCTGATTATCCTGCAAAAGAACAGCGGAAAGAACGGGGAACTGTACTACAACGAGAAACTTTTCATGCAGACCGAACAGACGCCCATCGGCACTTCGGTGAACGGGTATGTATGGAGCATCAGCTCTCTTTCCAATACGGATTTAATCAGAGGCACAGACCCTTACGGGAAACCTGCCTATCAACTCCTGCACCGGGGCGGCATCGGGCAAATGGCGGAGGACTTGCGGGAACATCTGAAAATCGAGTTGCATCAGTTTGACAAAGAACTGTATGAAATGTACAGCCTGCATCCGGCACAGGGGAAAAGCACGGTTACGGAAACCATTTCCATACCAGTTGTCACTCCTGAGATACAGCCACGTAATGAAATGGCAGCCAAGCCCGAAGCGGTAACACCGCAGCCGGAGGAAGAAAAGCCGGAGATAGAGCCGCACCGTCCCGATTATTCGGAGGGCGTGCAGCTCTCCCTGCTCGACCTCTGGGGCATGACCGAGGAGGTACGCAAGCAGGAAGCACCCTCCAAGAAGAAAAAGACGGCGAAAAAGGAAAGCCCGGCAAGACGTATGCCTCCCAAACCGCAGGCGCAGGTTACGCCGAAGGTTACGACCGCACCGCCACAGCCGTCTGCCGCACCACCGACGGAGAACAGGGACAGCCAAGAAACAAAGCCGGTGAGTGTCGCAGCCAAAGCCGATCCGGATGATATTTACGCCACTTTGGATTGGGATACCAACCCGCCCATCAACGGCTTCTATGAAATGATGATGGACCTCACGCCGGAGCGACGCAAGGAGCTTCGCAGGCTGGCGGCACAGCATCAGGAGAAACGGCAGCATGTCCCGGACGTGAAAGCCGCACCGGAGCAGGAAACACGGCAACCCGAAACGCAGCCGGAAGTTGCCGCCACTCCTGCCGCTCACGCAACGGAAACGGCTGCAACCTCCCTTTTCCCCGAAATGGAAGCGGAAAAACCGGAGGAGGAACCTCTCGACCTTTCTCCCCGTCCGTTCAACGGCATGCTGGAGCCGCACTATCGTGACGGCTCTATGGTACTGGATGCTTCACGCAATCTCGGTTATTTGAAAGACCTCACGCCTTACGGCGCGACATTCCAACCGCTTGACCTGACTGGCTACCAGAAGGAGAAAGCGATGTTGTATGTGTCACTCCGTGATTCATACGAGCGGCTTTACCGCTACGAGGCGGAGTATCACGATGAAGGGTCTGCACAACGCATAGCGTTGAACACCTGCTACGATGAGTTTGTCATGCGCTACGGCAACCTCAATGCCAAGCAGAACGTGAAACTGTTGATGATGGATGCCGCCGGGCGCGACATCCTTTCGTTGGAACGTGCGGAAGACGGCAGGTTCGTCAAGGCGGACATCTTCGAGCGTCCCGTTTCCTTCTCGGTGGAGAGCCATGCCAACGTAAGCTCTCCCGAAGAGGCACTCTCCGCATCGCTCAACAAGTTCGGCACGGTCAATCTCGACTATATGCGGGAGATAACCGACAGCACGGAAGAGGGATTGCTTGACGCCCTCAAAGGACGCATCTTCTACAACCCGCTCGTAACCGGTTACGAGATAAAGGACAGGTTCATCGCCGGGAACGTGATAGAGAAGGCGGAGCGCATCAAGGCATGGATGGGTGACAACCCAGAAAACGGGCGTATGCCGGAAGTGAAGCAGGCGTTGTTGGCTCTGAAAGAAGCCGAGCCGCCGCGCATCGCCTTCGAGGACCTCGACTTCAATTTCGGGGAACGCTGGATTCCGACGGGCGTGTACGCCGCCTACATGAGCCATCTTTTCGACACGGACGTGAAAATCGCCTACTCCGCAAGCATGGACGAGTATTCGGTGGCGTGCGGCTACCGCACCATGAAAATCACGGACGAGTTTTTAGTGAAGGGCTATTACCGGAACTATGACGGTATGCACCTGTTGAAACACGCCCTGCACAACACCTGCCCCGACATGATGAAGTCCATCGGCAAGGATGAGCATGGCAATGACATCAAGGTGCGCGACAGCGAGGGCATACAGCTCGCCAACGCCAAGATTGACGAAATCCGTAACGGGTTCTCGGAATGGCTGGAAGAGCAGTCGCCGCAGTTCAAGGAACGGCTGACGACAATGTACAACCGCAAGTTCAACTGTTTCGTGCGACCGAAGTATGACGGTTCGCACCAGACGTTTCCCGACCTCAATCTGAAAGGATTGGCAAGCCGGGGTATTCAAAGCGTTTATCCGTCGCAGAAGGATTGCGTCTGGATGATAAAACAGAACGGAGGCGGGATCTGTGACCACGAAGTTGGAACAGGTAAAACACTGATAATGTGTATTGCAGCGCATGAAATGAAGCGTCTGAACTTGGCGCACAAGCCGATGATTATCGGCTTGAAGGCGAACGTGGCGGAGATAGTAGCCACTTATCAGGCGGCATATCCTAATGCGAGGATTCTCTACGCTTCGGAAAAGGATTTCTCGACTGCCAACCGCGTGCGTTTTTTCAACAACATCAAGAACAACGACTACGATTGCGTCATCATGTCGCACGACCAGTTCGGCAAGATACCACAGTCGCCGGAGTTGCAACAGCGCATCCTGCAAGCGGAGCTTGACACGGTGGAGGAAAACCTTGAAGTGCTGCGGCAGCAGGGCAAGAACGTGTCGCGGGCGATGCTGAAAGGATTGGAGAAACGCAAGCACAACCTTGTGGCGAAGTTGGAGAAAGTGGAACACGCCATCAAATCCCGCACGGATGACGTAGTGGACTTCAAGCAGATGGGCATCGACCACATCTTCATTGACGAGAGCCACCAATTCAAGAACTTGACTTTCAACACCCGGCATGACCGTGTGGCGGGGTTGGGAAACTCGGAAGGAAGCCAGAAAGCCCTGAATATGCTTTTTGCCATACGAACTATACAGGAGCGCACGGACAAGGACTTGGGGGCTACGTTCCTGTCCGGCACAACCATTTCCAACAGTCTGACGGAATTGTACCTGCTCTTCAAGTATCTGCGTCCGAAGGAATTGGAAAGGCAGGATATCCGATGCTTCGACGCATGGGCGGCAATTTTCGCCAAAAAGACAACCGACTTCGAGTTCAACGTGACGAACAATGTGGTTCAGAAGGAGCGTTTCCGATATTTCATCAAAGTGCCGGAGCTTGCCGCCTTCTACAACGAGATTACCGATTACCGCACGGCGGAGGACGTGGGTGTGGATCGTCCGCGTAAGAACGAGATACTGCATCACATACCTCCCACGCCCGACCAAGAGTATTTCATCAAACAGCTGATGCAGTTCGCCAAGACGGGTGACGCCACGCTGCTGGGCAGACCGCCCCTGTCGGAAACGGAGGAGAAGGCGAAGATGCTTATCGCCACCGATTACGCGCGGAAGATGGCTCTCGACATGCGCATGATAGACCCGCATTATGAGGACCACCCCGACAACAAGGCTTCCCACTGCGCCAAGACGATTGCGGAGTATTACCACAAATACGACGCGCAGAAAGGCACGCAGTTCGTGTTCTCGGATCTGGGAACATACCAGCCGGGCGACGGATGGAACGTGTACAGCGAGATAAAGCGGAAGCTGACGGAGGACTACGGCATCCCGGCAAGCGAGGTGCGCTTCATTCAGGAGTGCAAGACCGACAAGGCACGCAAGGGGGTGATAGACGCCATGAACGCCGGAACGGTGCGCGTGCTGTTCGGTTCCACTTCCATGCTCGGAACGGGTGTGAACGCGCAGAAACGGTGTGTCGCAATCCATCATTTGGATACGCCGTGGCGTCCATCCGACCTGCAACAGCGTGACGGACGCGGAGTTAGGGCGGGCAACGAGATTGCCAAGCGTTTTGCCGGGAACAATGTGGATGTCATCATCTACGCGGTGGAAAAGTCGTTGGACAGCTACAAGTTCAACCTGCTGCACTGCAAGCAGACGTTCATCTCGCAGCTCAAAAGCGGGGCGATGGGCGCACGTACCATCGATGAGGGGGCTATGGACGAGAAATCGGGCATGAACTTCTCGGAGTACATGGCGTTGCTCTCCGGCAATACCGACCTTTTGGACAAGGCGAAACTGGAGAAGCGTATCGCATCGCTTGAAGGGGAACGCAAGTCGTTCAACAAGGGCAAGCGCGATTCGGAGTTCAAGCTGGAAGCCAAGACGGGGGAACTGCGCAACAACACGGCTGTCATCGAAGCCATGACGGAGGACTGGAACCGTTTTCTTTCCGTTGTGCAGACTGATAAGGAAGGTAGTCGCCTTAATATTGTCAAGGTGGACGGCGTGGATTCAACCGACGAAAAAGTTATTGGAAAGCGTTTGCAGGAGATAGCCAAGAACGCCACGACGGGCGGTTTGTACAAGCCTGTCGGGGAGATTTACGGTTTCCCGATAATGGTGGTCAGCGAGAGGATACTCAAAGAGGGGCTGGAATTTACCGACAATCGCTTCGTGGTGGAAGGGAATTACAAATACACCTATAACAACGGGCATCTGGCGATGGCTGACCCGGTAGCCGCCGCACGTAATTTCCTGAATGCATTGGAGAGGATTCCGTCCATCATCGACCAGTATAAGGCGAAGAACGAGGTGCTGGAAAAGGAGGTTCCGCAGTTGCAGGAGATAGCGGGCAAGGTGTGGAAGAAAGAGGACGAACTGAAACAGTTGAAGTCCGAACTTGCCGCGCTTGACCGCAAGATACAGTTGGAGCTTGCGCCGCCCGCGCAGGAAGTCACCGAAAAAGAAAAGAACGGGCAGGAGATCAAGCCAGATGCGGAAGGTGTACGGAGCATATCGCCACAACAAACCGATGATGTCCCGCAGATTCGCAGCCCGATGGATAAACGAAGTCCGTCTGGCAATTTCATTGCCAATCATATCATTATCGGGCGTCCGGGTTTTCAGTTTAAGGATGAAAACCGATCGAAAGGGATAAAAATTTAAAATTATGAATTTTATATAAAATATTAATAGGGGCTATCCAAAAGGTCTAAAAGTAAATCTTATCCCCTCTGCAAGTATCTGTAGAAGAGTGATTGCAAGAATTTCTTTCTTTTTGGGCAGCCTCTATTAAATTTATTTATTCTTTCTTGATTTATGTTTATAAACATTATACCAAAAACATTCCAACTAACCTTGTTTATGTTTTGTCAGCCACCATTTGCACAACCATATTTGACTCCCAAAGAGAGTGAATTCGATAAGATAACTTGCTGCATACCCACAATAAGGGGCTAAATAGAATACGAATGGGAAATAGATAACAGTACCGACAACAGATTGCGTTATGTAGTTGGTTAAACTCATTTTACCATAAAGCTGTAATGTGGAAACCGCTTTTTTGACACGTTCCTTATGACACAATAATATGAACGAGAATATTTCTACAGAATCATCAGTAAAACAGAAAAAAATACTAATTTTGTTTTTGATGATCATTTCAAAAGGAATTAGAAAAAATGTCTAATTCTAACTTATAGAGGAAAAAGCAACAATTAAATATTAAAGAATAAAAGATACGAAAAATATGACGCCAAAAGAGATACTACAAGAATGGATTGACTGCTTCAACGCCGCCGATGCAGTCGCTTTGGCAAACTTATACGCTCAGGATGCCATAAACCATCAAGTCGCAAACACCCCGGTTATAGGAAAAACAGCTATCCATAAAATGTTTGTAAATGAATTTGCAACCTCAAAAATGGTTTGTATTGTTGAGCATATATTCGAGGATGGAGAATGGGCTATCATGGAATGGAAAGATCCGCTCGGGTTGCGAGGATGCGGATTCTTCCATGTGCAAAACGATAAAATCGTTTTCCAAAGAGGTTATTGGGATAAGCTCAGCTTTCTCAAACAGCACGGTTTAACCGTAGAGAATAGTGATAAAAATCCAAACACATAACACCGTCCGATATGGGAATCATCATTCATTCTTTAGAGTCCGTTTCTTTCAAAGATTTGTATGCGGCATTCTCATCCGCATTCAAAGATTATGATTTCTCTTTGAATGCGGATGAATTGCGACGCATGCTCGACCGACGAGGATACAATCCACAACTATCTTTCGGAGCATTTTTCGAAGGACGGCTGATTTCTTTTGTGTTTAACGGAACAGGCATGTACAACAACATCTTGACGGCCTATGACACAGGGACGGGAACCGTACCTTCATTCCGGGGATTACACCTAACCCAAAAAATATTCACTTTCAGCCTCGAATTGATATATCAACAAGGAGTTCGGCAATATGTACTGGAAGTTTTGCAACACAATCACAAAGCAATAAAAATATATCGCAAATTAGGCTTTGAAACACAGAGAAATTTCAACTACTACTCTGCCAAACTGAGCGATATTGTTCCTGTATTGCAAGTAAACCATACCGCATGTCGCATACTCCCATCGGATTTAAAAAACTGCCTTAACCAAACGGCCTGGTTCGATTTTCATCCTTCATGGCAAAATGACAGGGCTTCACTGGAACGCGGAATCGACAATTTGGACATATTGGGAGCTTATGAAAGAGAAGAACTTGTCGGATTTGTTATCTTTGAACCGGCATCAGGCGATATTTCATCCCTCGCAGTTGCAAAAGATTACCGGCGTAAAGGAATAGGTAAGTCCTTGCTTAAAAGTGCTGTCAGTCATTTTCAAAGCGATGTACTCAAATTTACTAATGTTGATTGCGATTGTGAATCAGTCACTGGTTTCTTGTCATCATTAGGACTTACCCCAAAAGGACAACAGTTTGAAATGGTCAGAAAAATTTAACCTACATTTATATGAATAGCCCTCATCATCAAATAACGGTTCTCAGCTATACGCAGGCAGGGATTTTAACCACTGAACTTCCTACGAAGAACTGAACTTTAAATTTACCACTTAACTGTCCTACGAAGCACGAAAGCCCTGCTTGCGTATAGGTGATGTTATGCGGTCGGTTTTCATTTTCTCTTCTTTCTCGTTAATTTGTCAAGCAAAGTTACTAAATTTGCAGTCAAGCAATTTCAATTTTTGAATTATGTATTTCAGCAGACCTTGGACTTCTATCTAAGTGATAGGCAGTCCTGAAAATTCCAATCTCTTTTAGGTCAAGACAATTAGTCTATGGGTTTCGTGTACCGACTTTTTTGTAAAGGCGTTACGTTGTCATAGTTGCTCTGTCGGGTAATACTGTCTATTCACTTCTCCACGATTTGAATTCAAGTATTCACCTGTAAGAAGTTACTAAACCTGTTGGCGGAATTAATTTAGTGCATACTTAATTCTGCCAATGGGCTTGTC
>ERZ860059.900-NODE-900-length-14547-cov-5.799131_pt1 | contig 14547 bp, 9 predicted proteins | sample MGYA00510113_ERZ860059 | MGnify/ENA primary metagenome ERZ860059 (study PRJEB30046, sample SAMN00715190) | human gut metagenome | study: EMG produced TPA metagenomics assembly of the A metagenome-wide association study of gut microbiota in type 2...
GTACAAAAATCTCTTGTATTTATATCTTTTTATTCTGCCATTTTGCTTTTTTGAGATAAATATAACTTGTTATCAACAGCAAGCTATAATACACAATCTCAATCGTAAAGCAAATTTCGATCGGTGCTTTCAGCCACATTCCGATGAAAATGATGTATGATCCGTAGATGATAATTGTAATCGTTTCGAGCAACAGGGCTGCCTGTGTATTTCCTGTTCCGGAGATACCGTTAAACACCACGTTGGCTACGGATGCGATAAGCATGGCGCAACAAATTACATATACCGAGGGGACGGATTCCGTAATGAGCGCAGCTTCACTAGTGTAAATGGAGAGCAGGAATTGCGGAAACAGTGCCGATACCGCTACTAACCCCAGCATGATGAAAAAGGAGAAACGCGCAATTTTATTAATGAGCGGCATCACGTGCTGGATGCCTCCTGCACCAATAGCATTGCTGACAAGACTGTTGGTAGTCGTAGCCAGTGCGTTGACCGGAATCAGCAATACGACATAAATACTCCGGACGATATTGGCAATCGCCAGTTCCCGTTGTCCCAACCGTTCTACGGCTACGAAGAAAACGAACCAGGTAGCCATCGACAGGAAATATTGCAGCATGGTGAAGCAGGAGATACTAAGAATCCGCATCAGCAATGCTGGGTCGAATGTGCGCAGGCGGTTCATACCGTATTTCTTTAAATCGACCGTGGCATACGTATAGATGACGAAAAAGAGAATGGAGGAGGCTTCTGCCAATACGGAAGCAATAGCAGCCCCTTTGATACCCATTTCCGGCAAACCGAACTTTCCGAAAATTAATGCATAGTCCAGTACGACATTAGTTAATGCCATGACAATAGCATTGATGGTTAGCACTTTAGTGCGTGTAATGCCGATGTACAATGCCCGGAACATGACATTGATAAAAGAGAAAAAGAATCCGTAAATACGCCAGTTCAGAAACTCCATTGTTCCTTCGTAGATGGATTCTGAAGAAACTAGCAAACGCATGATGTTTCCACCGAATGCTTTGGTGAATCCGAATAGCAGCAGGGCCATGACGAACAGGAACATGATTCCTTGAATCATGACGGGACCGACATCCGAATAGCGTCCTTCGCCATTGCGTCGTGCGATGACTATCTGCGAACCGGTACTGAATCCGAATGCGATGGTGAATACGCATATATAGAATAACCCGCCCATAGCTGATGCTCCAAGGGCTACTTCACTCACGTGTCCGAGGAATGCTGTGTCGGTGACATTGATGACATTTTGTGCCAGCAAGCTTAGTAGTATCGGATAACTGACACTCCAAATCTGTTTGTTGGTGTACATAATTAAGTGTTTAAGTTTACACTTTGCAAAGATAGTGCTTTATTTCGATTCGGAAACGATGGGGTAGATGAAAACAATTTCCGGACCTCCGGGAGTTTTATCGTTGACGAGATAGTTTCCTCCGAAATGTTTTAGTAACAACAGGTTGATATCATGCCGGATGATGGTTTCCTGTGATACGAATGCATGGTCTGCCAAAGGTGAATTAGTGATCCGGAAACAAAGCATGTCTTCATTCTGGCTTAATGTGAACCGGATGATTCGTGCTTGCCGGTGTTCTTGTGGGTACACCAGTACGCTAATCAAGGCCTGTGTCAGTCGCATTATATCGGTATGAATTTGGGCGTCCGTTTCGCTGGAAAATTCAATCTGGATACCTGTTTCTTCGTTCCTCATCTGCGCCATGCTGCATGCTTCCTTGCATAGGGTAGTGGCATCATAGTCTTGCAACTGGAACTTCATCATCTGAGCTTCCAAACGGGATAAGTCGAGAACGTCATTGACAAGTCTCATTAACTTCTCCGAACTTTTGTGGATGATGTTTGAGTATTCTTGCCTTATTTCCTTGTCTATATTGGGTTCGCTGGCTATGAGTTGTGAGAAACCGACCACATTGTTGAGTGGGGTACGGATGTTATAGCTCATGTTGGACAGGAAGCGATTTTTTATTTCATTGGTCTTCCGCACGTTTTCTGTTGTTTTCCGGATTTCGTTTTCCGCGTATTTGAGTGCCTTCCGTACCATAAAGAGTCGTGCCATAAAGATAAAAAGCAGAATCAGGATAACAAATATAAAGATCAGATAGGTGAGCTGGATCCGGTTGTTTTCCCTTTTTTGATCCAGTTCTGTTTTTTCGATATTGTATTTGCTTTGTATCTGTGCCATCTGATTGTTTGAGAGTACAGTGGCTGTCGAGTCTTTGATGGCAAGTGCCTGCTCATACAGGGGGATGGCTTTTCCGCTTTGCCCTGCCTGTTTCCATATTCTGGCCTTTTCGAGTAGCTGTTCGGCATAGTCGCTTGTGAAGTCTTTCTTCAACATCGTCAGTGTCGTGTCGATATAATCCGATGCCTGTTGGTAGGCTCCAATTGCCTGGTAATATTTGGCAAATGTGTCGAAATAGAGTACTTTATACATGAAATAAGTATTCTCGTCCAGATATTCTTTAGATTTTACGAGATGTTCATAGGCTTGTTGCGGCTGATGGGTATTCAGGTAATAATAGCTGTAGAACAGTTCATTGAACAGGTATACATCGGCAAATCCCGCTTTTAAGGATGGGTTTGCACTGATGTGGTTATGAAGAGTGTTTTCCAGTTCCTGCAAATATTTGAGTAGTTTTTTATTATCCTTCTTTTCTTTGACAACGGATACTAACTGTGACAATACCGAGATACGGACCACCGGATTTTCTGTCGGAGTGAGTAGCTGGTAGGCAGCCTCCAGTACTTCTATTCCTTTATCCCAGCGCTGGCTGCCGATATATGCATTACTCAAGCATTGATAGGCAGCCATACTACCCCGGTTACTATTCATTTGGGAGGCTTGCTGTTGCATCTTTTGAGATTCGTTGATAGCAAGTTCGTATTGTTCGTTGAATGTGTACAGGTCTATCTGGAAACGTTTGGCATCAAAGAAGTAATTCCATAAATCTGATTTCCGGGCATGAGGCTCCATTATGGTGAGCCATTTGGCTACACTGTCTTGATTATTACGATTGTAATAGTATAAAATATGGTAGTAAGCAGCCAGACCGGCATATTTGTCATTTCCCAGTTGCAATGCTTCTTTCATTAATGCATCCGAATATTGGATACATTGCTGGTTGTTTTGTTCTATTCTGATGATTTGATTGAGAACATTCAGCCGTGTCGTATCGTACGGTAATGTTTCCAACACCTTTATCAGGCTGTCGGATTCCAAAACAATCTTGGTGCTGGCTTTTCCGGTGAGGGTGCAGCATAATAGAAGGATCAGGAGCAGGACTTGTTTCATTCGGCTTCCTCCTTTCCTTGTTGCTCATGGTAAATGGGGTGTGTGAACAGGAAACGGGCTCCTTCCTCATAATTGGAGTCAATCCATATTTTGCCGCCCAGCTGCTCGATAATGAGTTGGCAGATAGACAGACCGAGTCCTGTCCCTTGAGCATTTTCATTCAGTTTCTCAAAACGGTTGAATATTTTATTCTGATTCTCCGGAGAGATACCGCAACCGGTGTCGGTCACGGAAAACAGTGCTATGTCTACTGTCTGTTTTTCCAGTTCCATGGTGATGGAACCTTGCGGAGTAAATTTGGTTGCATTGATGAGAAGGTTGATTAATAATTGTTGTAACCTTGCATTGTCTGTCGTCAATTCTAATGAATGGAGAGAGGTCGAAAAACGGACGTTAGCATTCGTTTGTTTTATTTTCTCAACCATGTCGATAACGTTTCTGCATATTGCCACTGCATCACATCGCTCATATTTGAATTTCATCTTGCCTACTTCGAGACTGGACAAGTCGATTACGTCGTTAATCAGCTTGAGTAACAGTTCTGAATTTTGCTGAATAATATCGCTACACTGTTTCCGGGTCTCGTTGTCGATGGATTCTTCCGTCAGGATGGAGGAGAAGCCGGACAACGCATTGAGCGGCGTGCGAATTTCATGGCTCATGTTGGAAAGGAAAAGGCTCTTTGTCCGGATGGAATTTTCTTCTTGCTTTTTCACTTTTTCCAGTTCCTGCTGTGATTGGCGCAGTTTTTTATTTCCTCGTCTGACCAAAAGGATGAAAAATACAATCAGTATGACTATGGATAGGATGGTGAACCAGCTCCAGTAGAGGATTGTCTTCTGTCTGTTTAAGTTGTCCAGTTCATTTTTATCTATTTGGTAGAGGGTGTGCAATTCATTGATTTGGCGAATATAATTCATTGCGTCCAAAGAGTCTTTGTACGTATTGAATATTTCATAAGCTTCACATGCTTCCTTGCTGTTTCCCATTAGTGTAAGTATGTGTGCACGATCTTTCAGTACTTGCAGGGATCTGTATGAGTTGGCTGCTTTGGTATGCGAAAGTAATTCGTCAAGTGTGGTTAGTGCCTGCGTGTATTCTTTGGATTCAGTGTAGTAGCGTGAATACAGGTATTTAATCATTAAATGAAAATATGGGTACTGGTGTTGCCGGCTGATTTGTTCGGTTTGTCGTATATAGTTTAATGCTTCCGGAAGATGATGCATCTGGATGCGATAGAATGCCTGACAATAAACAAGGTGGAAATCGTCTTGGGGATTCGTATCCTTGTTGATAACAGATTCGAGTTCCCGGATATTGTCTTCTATATCTGTCATTTGGTGATAGTTGAGCTTCGTCAGGATAAATTGGGACAAGATCGTTTTGATATATTGGTTGGCATGAGGGAGTTTCTGAATGATTTCTAATGCTTCCTTATACGATTTGATGGCAACTTGTGGTGTTGACGAACTTAAATAGGTATTTCCAATGGCGTGTAATGCGAGTGCTGTTCCCAAAGGATAGTCCATTTCTCTGGCTTTCTGGTACATCTGATTGGCCTGGTTGATGGCGAGACTGATGTTGCCTTCTGTGATTAAAGCTTGAACGGTCAGCAGATTTATCTGGAATAGGAGTGGGTATTGTTGTTCCTTTTGTAATTCCGGTTCTAAAAGTTTTTCCCAGGCAATGATGCTGTCGACAGGGGCGTCCGGACTAAATGGATGATTGTATTCAAGTAAAGGTTGTAATAAAGAAAGACGATCTGAATTTGTACGTGCAGCATATAAGGTGACCGATATTAATGCGGTTACGACTATTGCAATTATATGACGTCTGTGTTTTTTCACCTGATATAAGAATTGCTTGCTTGTAAGTTTATCTGCAAAAGAACTAAAAAGAGTGAAGATTACAAAGAAATCTTCACTCTTTTTTATAATTTATTTTCTTTTGAGTATCTCTCGTACCCCAGGGCCCTCGTGGTTGGGGTAGCCGGGAGTATGGTTTCTGCATCGTGGATCGGCATCTACTTTCAAACTCCGGTAATCGTCTTTGGTGCGGGCGATGTAATCATCAAGCATGGCACGGTGTTCGGCGAGGACTTTACTGTATTTAGGGTCTTTGGCGAGATTCTTGCGTTCTCCCGGATCCTTTTTCATATCATATAGCTCTTCTCCGTTACCTTCCAGATAGTGAGTGTACTTGTATCTCGGTCCGCGTACCATACGTCCGGGAGTAACGACATATTCATATTCGCTATGCCATTCGGAAACGACATAAGGGTGAGTTTTTTTCTGTTTCTCTCCTTTTAATATAGGTGCAAGGCTGATTCCCGGTTTTTCGGCCGGAACAGGAATTCCTGCCAAATCACAAAGGGTAGGCAGAAGATCCAGTGTAGGCTGTGTCAATACTTGGTCTATGGGCTTTTTCTGTTGTTTGATGCCGGGACCTGCAAAGATAAACGGTACGTTGGTCATTTCATCGTAGAAGCTGATGTGTTTGGTCACCATGCGGTGTGAAGCCATCCCATCACCATGGTCAGCCATGATAATAACGATTGTGTTTTTTCCGGCAGGAGTGGAGTAAAGTGCTTTCAATACGCTGTCTACTTGCTTGGAAACCATCTTGGTATAGTGTTGGAAAGCAGCAATGTAATGACGGTAATTCTCTTCATTCCAATGAGAGGCCTGGGTCATGCGGCGATGACTGCAGCAGATGTATTGTACAGGTTTAGGGATATTGCTCCAGTCTTCTACATTGAAATTGGCTGGTAGTTCCGGAAGGGTTCCGCTAATGGGGCGGTCGGTATGTACTCCTTCGTTCGCTCCTACAAATCCACAGATATTGTGAGGGTTCTGAAAATCTGCGATACAGATGAATGGTTCTTCCGGCGGATTACTTAGATAAGCAACAGCGTCTTCGCATGTTCCTACATCCAGGAAGCTGTCGTTATTGACCGGGAATTCCGGATCAGTGAATGGCTTGGCTACTGGTTCTTTATGCTTGAATCCTCTAAGTGAACCCATGTCATGCGTTTTTCCGAAGTGTACGGCTTCGTAACCGTTTTCAGAAAAAAGACTTCCTAATGTCGGTACATTTTCGGGAATACGTGGGTTGATAGGTTCGCTGGAGTTGGAACGTACATTGGTTTGATGAGGCATCATGCCACTCCATAAAGCAGCGCGTGAGGGTTGGCTGAGAGGGCAGCCTACATAAGCATTGGAGAAGATAACTCCTCGTGAAGCGACTTCGTCAATAGGGAGGGTGCAGCCTTGTGTTTGTCCGTAAGCTCCCACAACGCGTTGTGTCAGATGGTCGCACTGGATAATCAGGAAATTGGGCTTTTCTTGGGCCTGCGCTGTCACGCTGCACAGGGCTAATCCCATGAATGGATAAATAGTTTTCATTACTGGTTAGAATTAAGTAATATTTGATTTGGAAGCAAAAGTAGGAAAAAAGGAAACGTAAAAAAGGGCGAGGTAGTAGTTTTGGACGCAAATGAAAGTATTTTGTACAAAAATGAAAGGTGTGGCAAGCGGTTAGGGGTAACTATCGGTGATGGGAGTTGAATGATAAGTGATAAACGGCAGGTGATAAGTCATAAAATGGGTTACCGAAAAAGAAAACGGTGAATAAACTGCACTTGTTATGGCGCAGTTTGTTCACCGTTCATTTATAAGTTTGCTGTTGATTAGCTGTTCATGCTCATCAGGAATTCGTCGTTGTCTCTGGTTTTTTCCAGACGGTCTTTAACAAAGTCCATTGCTTCGATCGGATTCATGTCGGCAAGATATTTGCGTAATATCCACATGCGGTCAAGGGTTGTTTTATCAAGCAACAGGTCGTCGCGACGAGTGCTGGATGCGGTAATGTTGACTGCCGGGAAGATGCGTTTGTTGGACAGGTTGCGGTCGAGCTGCAACTCCATGTTACCTGTACCCTTGAATTCTTCGAAGATAACTTCGTCCATTTTAGAACCGGTATCGATCAATGCGGTAGCAATAATGGTCAGTGAACCACCGTTTTCAATATTACGGGCAGCACCGAAGAAGCGTTTAGGTTTATGAAGTGCATTTGCATCCACACCACCGGAAAGAACTTTACCGGATGCAGGAGATACTGTATTGTATGCACGAGCCAGACGAGTAATAGAATCAAGGAAGATAACTACGTCGTGACCACATTCTACCAGACGTTTTGCCTTTTCCAATACGATACCTGCAATTTTTACGTGGCGTTCTGCCGGTTCGTCGAAAGTAGAAGCGATTACTTCTGCATTAACGCTGCGCGCCATGTCTGTTACTTCTTCCGGGCGTTCGTCAATCAGCAGCATAATCATGTAAACTTCCGGGTGGTTGGCTGCGATAGCGTTTGCGATATCTTTCATTAAGATGGTCTTACCTGTCTTTGGCTGGGCAACGATCAATGCACGCTGGCCTTTACCGATAGGAGCGAAAAGATCGACGACACGGGCAGACATAGAGTCTGAATAACCGCCTTTGCAAAGTTTAAACTTTTCATCCGGGAAGAGAGGTGTCAGATGTTCGAAAGGAACACGGTCGCGAACGAAAGCTGCATCACGTCCGTTGATCTTCGAAACCTTTACCAATGGGAAATATTTTTCTCCTTCTTTGGGTGGACGGATAACTCCTTCTACTACATCACCGGTTTTCAGACCAAATAGTTTGATTTGAGATTGTGATACGTAAATATCATCCGGAGAAGAAAGGTAGTTATAGTCGGAAGAACGGAGGAATCCGTATCCATCCTGCATAATTTCCAGAACACCTACTCCGTTGAGAATATCGTCGAATTCATAAGGCTTTTCGCGTTCAATAACCTTACGTTCCTGCTGCTGTTGTACCGGAAGATTTTCACCCGCATTGTTCTGCTGAGCGGCACGTGGCATCGGTGAGCGTTGTTGGTTTTGGTTCTGGTTCTGATTCTGATTTTGATTTGGGTTCTGAACCTGATTCTGGTTATTGTTGTTACGCTGGAAATTATTATTGGCGTTATTGCCATTATTTCCATTGTTGTTAGCATTGTTATTACCGTTGTTATTGTCGCGTGGGCGAACAATACGCGGACGTTGCTGCTGGGACTGCTGCTGTTGAGATTGTTGTTGCTGTTGAGGATGAGATGGCTGTTCCGGTGCTGTCTGTGCTGATTCTGTTTTAGTAGCTTCGAATTTTCCGAATAATTCGGTAGGAAGCTCTATTTTTTCAGAAGGCAGATCTTCGATTGGAATAAAATCATCGTCGTCAACGCTGGATAAGATATTGCTTTCCTCGTCGATAACGGGTGCAGCTTTCTTTTGTGGTTTATCTATTACCTTTTTCTCTACAACAGGTTTGTTAGGTTCAGTAGCCGGTTTATTTGTTTCTGCAACAGGCTTATTTGCTTCTGCAGCTGGTTTGTTTTTTGCTTTCTTCTCAGCTGTTTGCTGTTGTACCGGAGCTGGCTTTTCCGTAGCACCAGTAGCTTTCTCTGCAACAACAGGTTTAGGTTCCACTACTTTGGGTGCTGCCGGTTTTGCATTTTCTACTTCTTTTTTCTCTTCTGCATCAGAGCTCTTACGAGGACGGCCTACTTTACGCTTGGGAGTAGCAGTGTTTTCCGCTTTAGCTTCTACAACAACAGTTTCTTTTTCTTTGTTTGTACTTTCTTCTTTCTTGGAAGGTTGTGGTGCAGCTTTTACAGGAGCGGTCTCTTTTGTCTTGTTAACCTCTTCACTCTTTGTTGCGGAAACCACTTTGTCTTCTTTTTTGGTAGGAGCTACCCGTGAACGCTTTTTCTTTTGTTCTTCATTTTTGCGTTCTTCTTTTAGCTTATCTGCGGCAACTTTCTTTGTAGCTCCTACAATGGCCTGTTCATCGAGTATTTTATAAACAAGGTCTTCTTTTTTGTATGAGTCTGCTTTTTTTATGCCTAACTCTTTGGCAATAACTTGAAGTTCCGACAGATTTTTGTCGTTTAATTGGATAATGTTATACATATAGTATGGTAAGTTATTAATATTTCTTTTTTTGCTGAATTATGGACAGCATTACTACAGCTCATGGCTACAGATATGCGAGCATACGTTTTGTTTTTTATTCTGAATTAGGGATGTATATGTTGAATCGTAGAATGTTTCAACGGGGCAAAGATAATAATTTTTTTTGGTTTCATGAACAATCAAACATTTTTTTCCACGTAAAAGTGTATCTTTGCTACATAAAAGAAAATAGTATGACAGTAAATGAAGCTCATTTAATTTATTTTTCGCCTACACACACATCTAAACAAGTTGCGGAGGCGATTGTTCACGGGACGGGCATAAAAAATATTTTTCCTATCAATGTGACGCAGCAGATTGCGGATGAAATTGTGATTCCTACATCTTCTTTGGCTATTATTGTAGTGCCTGTGTATGGAGGACATGTCGCTCCTTTGGCAATGGAACGTTTGCAGTATATCCGTGGAGTGGATACTCCTACCGTTTTGGTAGTGGTTTACGGAAATCGCGCTTATGAAAAAGCTTTAATGGAATTGGATGCTTTTGCTATTCCTCATGGATTTAAAGTAATTGCCGGGGCAACTTTTATTGGAGAACATTCATATAGTACCGACAAATACCCGATTGCAGTGGGACGTCCTGATGAATCGGATTTAGCCTTTGCTGCGGAGTTTGGGAAGAAAATCATGGAAAAAATACAGACAGCTGATAGTATGGATACCCTTTATCCGGTGGATGTACGTGCTATCAAACGTCCGAGTCAACCATTCTTTCCTTTGTTCCGTTTTTTGAGGAAAGTCATCAAGTTACGTAAAAGTGGTACACCGCTTCCCCGCGTTCCTTGGGTGGAAGATGAGGATTTGTGTACCCATTGCGGGTTATGTGTGGTCCGTTGTCCGGCAGGGGCTATAACGAAAGGGGATGAGCTACATACGGATGAGGCTAAATGTATCAAATGTTGCGCTTGTGTAAAAGCTTGCGTTAGGAAAGCAAGGGTGTATGAAACTCCTTTTGCAGCTTTGTTATCAGATTGTTTCAAGAAACAGAAGTTACCTCAGACTATTTTGTAAATCACGACGCGCTTAGTCGTTTCATCAATACGAAAGCGGTTGTCTGTTCGTTCGCCTATCAGCCATGCGATGTGTTCTCCACAGCAGAGTACCCATTGGCGTTCTTTTTGGCTGATAGAAAATTTGCGGTCGGTCAGATAATCGCTTATTTTTTTCTTTCCTTTCATTCCAAAAGGAATAAAAGTGTCTCCCGGCTGCCATTTCCGGTAATGAATTTCTCCATTCAGTTTGTCGGCATCAAAACAGGCAATTTCCTTTTCACGTGGAATGAGAAAATCCGGGGTGTATTCTTTTTCTTCTTTGATAATTTGAAAAGGAGGAAGAGTCTCATTTTCAGATTCAGCTGTTTCTATTAATAGGAATTCTCTGTCTTTTATCACTCTCCATTCTTTGCTACAGAATTGCTTGCCCGGTTGGCTATGAAGCGAATGGGTGATATCTTTGATTTGTGCGGAATTGAATCCTAGAGGATGCAGGACTTCGAATAAGATGGCTTCGGGTGCCGGTTCCTTTACTAAATCACTGATTCGGATACCTTCTGCTGTAATGATTTTCTTTTTAGTTTCCTCTATACATTTATTATATATAGTGGCTATATCATTCAGATAATTACTCGTATCTATCAGAGTGTTTTTGACTGACGGATTAATTTCCTGCATGAGGGGAAGGAGGTTGAGTCGGATTTTATTACGGGTATATTCGTCTTCCAGATTGGTGCTGTCTGTCACATAATCTTGTCCGATGTTTTGCAGGTAACGAATTATCTCTTCCCGGTTGATACAAAGCAGAGGGCGTACGATGGTTCCATTACGGGGGCGGATTCCTAACAGACCGGTAATTCCTGTTCCCCGAATCAGGTTAAGTAGTATAGTTTCTATGCTATCATCCTGGTGATGGGCCACAGCGACAACATCTGCCTGATATTCTTTTCTAATTTTCTCGAACCATTGGTAGCGGAGTTCCCGTGCGGCCATTTCAATCGAAATATGTTTTTCCGTTGCATATTGGGTCGTGTTGAAATCAATGGTATGTAAATGGATTTCCATTCTTTCGCAAAGTTGGCGGACAAATAACTCGTCCCGGTCTGACTCTTTGCCTCGCAGGTGGAAATTACAATGTGCGGCTTCGCAATGATAGCCTGCTGTATGCAGAATATATAGTAATGCCACCGAGTCGGCACCACCACTCAATGCGACCAGGATTTTATCATCCGGTGAGAATAAATGTTCCTTTTCTATATATTTTGTAACGCGTTGTTGTATCATACCTGCAAAGATACGAGTTTATCAATAAGTTTTTTTATTTTTTCTGAATCTTTTAGAGGATGAAAAAAGCTGCTATTTAAAAACATTCTAAATAATTTGCATGCTCCGAAGTTATGAATTATCTTTGCCAAAAATTTTGAGAGTTATGCGTTTGTCCGAATTAAAAACAGGAGAAAAAGGTGTTATTGTAAAGGTATTGGGGCACGGTGGTTTTCGTAAACGTATTGTGGAGATGGGCTTCATTAAAGGTAAAACGGTTGAAGTGCTGTTGAATGCTCCGCTAAAAGATCCCATAAAATATAAAGTTTTAGGTTATGAAATTTCTCTTCGTCGTCAGGAAGCTGAAATGATCGAAGTTATCAGCGAAGAGGAAGCAAAGAAACTGGCCGAGAAGACCGTTTATCATGAAGGATTGCCTGAAGACCTTTCAGTAAAAGAAGAAGATATGAAACGGTTGGCGTTAGGTAAACGCCGTACCATTAATGTTGCTTTGGTCGGAAACCCGAACAGTGGCAAGACTTCTTTATTTAATCTTGCATCCGGTGCTCATGAGCATGTTGGAAACTACAGCGGCGTAACCGTGGATGCCAAAGAAGGTTATTTTGATTTCGAAGGCTATCATTTCCGTATTGTCGATTTGCCGGGAACTTATTCTTTGTCTGCTTATACGCCGGAAGAAATCTATGTGCGTCGTCATATTATCGATGAAACTCCGGACGTGATTATTAATGTAGTCGATTCCTCTAATCTGGAGCGAAACTTATATCTGACTACTCAATTGATAGATATGAATGTCCGCATGGTGGTAGCTCTGAATATTTATGATGAGTTGGAAGCCAGTGGAAATACATTGGATTATCATCTGTTGAGTAAGTTGTTCGGGGTGCCGATGTTGCCTACTGTCAGTAAGAAAAATCGTGGATTGGATACCTTGTTTCATGTTGTTATCAATCTGTATGAAGGAGTAGACTTCTTTGATAAACAGGGAAATATGAATCCGGAAGTTCTTAAGGATTTGACCGAATGGCATGATTCTCTGGAAGATCGTAAGAACCACGAGGAAGAGCATTTGGAAGATTATGTACGTGAACATAAAAAGACGGGGCGTGTCTTCCGGCATATTCATATCAATCATGGTCCTGATATCGAAAAAGCGATTGAAGCTGTAAAAAGTGAAGTGTCCAAAAACGAATTTATCCGTCATAAATATTCTACCCGTTTCCTATCCATTAAATTGTTGGAGAATGATCCTGACATTGAGCGCATTGTGCGGACATTACCAAATGCGGATGAGATATTCCATGTCCGTGATAAGATGTCGAAGCGTGTTCAGGACACAATGAATGAGGATTGTGAATCGGCTATTACGGATGCTAAATATGGATTTATCAGTGGTGCACTGAAGGAGACATTCACAGATAATCACTTGGAGCAGGCGCAGACAACAAAAGTGCTGGATTCGATCGTAACTCACCGTGTCTGGGGATTTCCTATTTTCTTCCTTTTTATGTATCTGATGTTTGAGGGTACGTTTGTCATTGGAGAATATCCGATGATGGGGATTGAATGGCTTGTCGAGCAGATTGGTGACTTGTTACGCAATAATATGGCGGAAGGTCCATTTAAAGATTTGCTGATTGATGGAATTATTGGTGGGGTAGGAGCGGTTATTGTCTTTTTGCCGAATATCTTGATTTTGTATTTCTGCATTTCCCTTATGGAAGATTCGGGTTATATGGCTCGTGCAGCTTTTATCATGGATAAAATCATGCATAAAATGGGATTGCACGGAAAATCATTCATTCCTTTGATTATGGGATTTGGATGCAATGTACCTGCTATTATAGCTTCCCGTACTATTGAGAACCGGAAGAGCCGTCTTATTACAATGTTGGTAAATCCTTTGATGTCTTGCAGTGCGCGTCTGCCAATTTATTTATTGTTGGTGGGTGCTTTCTTCCCGAACAATGCAAGTCTGGTGTTGTTAAGTATTTATGTGATTGGTATTGTACTGGCTGTGGTAATGGCCCGCTTGTTTAGCAAGTTTCTGGTGAAGGGTGATGATACTCCATTTGTGATGGAACTTCCACCTTACCGGATGCCGACAGCAAAATCGATCTTCCGTCACACATGGGAAAAGGGAGCGCAGTATTTGAAAAAGATGGGAGGCATTATTATGATTGCTTCTATTATAATCTGGTTCTTGGGGTATTATCCGAATCATGATGCTTATGAAACAGTTGCCGAGCAGCAGGAAAATTCTTATATCGGCCAGTTGGGACGTGGTATAGAGCCAGTTATAAAACCACTGGGATTTGATTGGAAACTAGGTATTGGCTTGCTTTCCGGTGTGGGAGCGAAAGAATTGGTAGTAAGTACATTAGGTGTCTTATATGCAGATGATCCGGATGCTGATTCAGTAAGTTTGGCAGAACGAATTCCGATTACTCCATTGGTTGCTTTCTGTTATATGTTGTTTGTATTGATTTACTTCCCGTGTATTGCGGCGATAGCGGCTATAAAACAGGAGTCGGGTAGTTGGAAATGGGCGCTTTTTGCTGCTTGTTACACAACGGGATTGGCTTGGCTTGTATCATTTGCTGTTTATCAGATTGGAGGATTGTTTGTATGAATAATTGGCAAGATTGGGTAGTCGGAGTACTGGTTGTACTCTGCATTGCCCGCGTCATATATGGAATATTTCGTTTTTTTCGTCGTACGCGAGAAAATCAGAATCCTTGTGACAGCTGTGTAAGTGGCTGTGAACTAAAGGATATGATGGACAAGAAACGTGGAGAGTGCGATGTAAAGAAAAAAAGTACAAAGAAAAAATGCTGCGGATAGTTGGTAGTTTCAAAATTTGTACTACCTTTGCAACTG
>ERZ860059.903-NODE-903-length-14426-cov-2.774894_pt1 | contig 14426 bp, 14 predicted proteins | sample MGYA00510113_ERZ860059 | MGnify/ENA primary metagenome ERZ860059 (study PRJEB30046, sample SAMN00715190) | human gut metagenome | study: EMG produced TPA metagenomics assembly of the A metagenome-wide association study of gut microbiota in type 2...
GTTGAGATTCCTTACAACAGACTTTAAAGAGGATAAGATAAAAGACTTTTTCAGTAATAAACCAACAAGTCAGAAAAATAAATGGCTTTCAAATCAGGAATGTGTCAACTCGATACTACAGCCTGGAGATGATATATCAGTAAATATAGAAGGGGATAATTGCCATTTACATATTAATTTCAATGGAGATGTAAAAAATCTTACACTTGAGATAACTAAAAATTAGAAATACTTAACTTGGATATAGAAAGGATAAAGTTATTTTTATATATTAATTTCAATAAAGATGCAAAAAATCTTACACTTGAAATAACTAAAAATTAGAAATATTTAATCTGGAATAGAAAAGATAAAATTATTTTTATATATTAATTTCAATAAAGATGTAAAAAATCTTATATTTAAAACAGCTGAAAATTAGGGAAACCTAATCTAAAATAAAAAGGAGATGATTACATGGGATTCAATCTTAAAATCAAAGGGAAAAATGAGGAGATTAATTTAGGAATGGATAATATTACTACAGTTAAATACATTTCTGATACTCCAGATGATTCAAACGCGAGAGCCAGTGACTTGGGAGTTGTACTGGAAGTAAATGGTAAAATAATAACTCCTGTAAATGGGGAAGAAGCAGATGATACTAAAAAAATGGCTAAATGGTCATTAGTACCTGCTGAAAGTTCAGATGCTTACAGAGAACTATCATTAGAAGTTATTTCTGGAAGTGTAGTAGTTAGAAAGATAGATCTTCCTAATGCTTTTATTCTTGATTATACTGAAGATTACAACGACAAGGGTGGAGTAGGAGAATTTAAAGCTATCTTTAAACAAAAGAAAGAAAAAATAGAAACTGTAACTATCGAAGGTGGTTACGCAGCTGAAGAATAATGTCAGCCATATTGTAGTTGGAGGAAAATTATTTTTCTCCAACTCTTTATTCTTCTAATTAATAAATTTAGTTGGAAGAATAAAGAGAACATGAAATCAAGGGGGAAATATTTTGATAGCAATAGAGAATAAAATTCCTATATTCAGACGAGGAAATATACTCGACAAAGAAGTTTTAGACAACATGATAGAAACTCCATATGAATATTACTCTTTGTCATACAGTAAATATTCGGATGGGGTTATTTGTGGTATTGAAACTTATGTAGAAAATGAAACTTTGTATATTACACCAGGAGTTATAAAATACAATGATTTTTATTATAAGATAAAGGAAAAATTGAAAATAGAAATACCGATAGAAGATGGAGATTATATGTTAAAAATAAAATTTCTTCCTCCAGCAGAGGTGGAGAAAGGAAAATATGAAAAATATGCTATGGAAATAGAATTTGCAGGTAATTATAAATGCCAGAATAACGAAATGGAATTAGCAAGAATCAAAAGGAGAGAAGGAGCTGAAATAAGAAATCCTTCAATTTTTACAGGAATAGATAAAGAATACAACATTGTGAATGAAATATATAAACCTGCAAGTACAGCTTCAGGAAGCTCTTTTCCAAGCAAGCTTTTAAAAATGTATGCTGAAAGAATATTTGATGAAAAAGAGATGGAGAGCCTAGATGAAGTTTTTTGCAGTATGGCATTAAATGATTATGTATCAAGGGATCTGCTCAATTCATATATCAAGAGAAAAATAAGAGAGGACTGTTCTCAGGCAGATAATCAAAAAATATATGAACATCTTAGGAAAATATACAGTAATATGAAAAATAGCAGATTTACAAAGAATAATAATATCAAACAGAAAAATCTGATGATGGTGGAGTGATAGAATGAAAAGCTTATATGAAATACTTGGGGTAGACAGCAGTTCTGGAAAAGATGAGATAAAAAAGAGATATAGAGAACTGGCTAAAAAATATCACCCAGACAGAATGGTAAATGCTGGTGAAAAAGAAAAGGCAGAGGCTGAAAAAAGATTCAGAGAGATAAATGATGCCTATACTATTCTTAGTGATGATGAAAAAAGAAATGAATATGACAAAATGGCAGAGTCAAAAAATGGGTATGGAAAAAATAAAAAAAATAAATCAAGAACAGAACAGGAAGGATATGGAGATATCTATGAAAAATTTACCAAGGAGAGCATGAATAATATGTTCGGCAAGTTTTTTGATCCTGAAAAAAAATCATCAGAAAAAGGGGATAGTAAAATGAAGGAACAGACAAATAATATGTTTGAATCTTTTTTTTCGTTTAAGGGGAGGAAGAAAAAATGAGATTTTTAAAGAATTGGAAATTGAAAAGAGAGATAAAAAAGTATCAAAAGAAAGAGCTGCAGAAAAGTGAGATAAAAGAAAGAAAGGTGAATTATATTTTCTGGGGAATAGTTCTTATAGCTTCATTTGGGTTGGTCTATTATTTTCATTTTTCAAAAGAGATATTAATAGTAATATCAATGATGATAATGGGATTTGTTATAGCTGACCTTTTCTATTACAGCTGGAAGCTGAAAAGAGATTTGATTATGTATGAAAAATCTCAGTTTGTAAGAGATTCAAGAATTGTAAAGAGCATAGAGGACAAGAGAGAGCAGTCAAGAAACAATATAACTCATATCATACTTAAAAATGAAGAGGGATATGACATCAAGACTTGGCCAGTCGGAAAGGCTAATTCATTAATAATCGGGAAAAGTGCAAGAATGAGAGTGGATATAAATCTTGGAGATACTGCATACTCTTCATTAATAAGCAAAAGACATGCAATATTAAACAAGAGTGACAATGGGTGGTTTGTGGAAGATTTAGGTTCATTAAATGGTACAGGGATACAAAGATATGCAGACAACAGAAAAATAAAAATAGGTAATGCACCAGTAAAAGTGCAGAGTGGGGATATCATATATATCTCAACAGTAGCTCTGCTTGTAAAATAAAAATTAAAGAAAATAAAAAAATCGGAGGAAAGAATTATGATGAAACTAGAAAGATGTGAAAACGGACACGTATATAATGCAGCTAGATATAAGGAATGTCCATATTGCAATAATACTGATAGGCTTGAAGATATAGCTGTAAGAGAAGAAATACCAATGGATCAGGTAGATGTTGAAGATGATAAAACAGTTGCCTACTGGGCAAATGAACTGGCTGTTGACCCAGTTGTAGGGTGGCTGGTATGTTTCAACGGATATGAGAAAGGGAAGGATTTTAAACTTAAATCAGAGAAAAACTTTATAGGAAGAGCTCCTGAAATGGATATATGTCTTGAAGGAGATAATAATATCTCAAGAAAAAATCATGCAATTATAGCTTATAATCCTAAAAACAGAGAATTTGTAATAACTCCCGGAGATGGAAACGGGATTGTCTATGTACAGGGAGAGGCAGTATATGCTCCAATGAAACTTTCTTCATTTGATGTAATAGAAATGGGAACTTCAAAATTTGTATTTGTTGCATTATGTGGAGAAGAATTTGATTGGAAAATCGATAAAGAGTAGGGGAAAAATATGAATAATATTTTAAGAGATGCAAAAAGGGTAAAAACCAATATAAACAGAGCTAAATCTCTTGTTCCGACAGGAAAATCAAATGATGCTGAGGAAAAAAATCCTGAGGCTGTAGTCAGTGGAAGAAAAGCAGAAAGCAAGTTTATAACTTCTTTTGTTTCAAGAATAGGAAAACAGCCAGTAAACTGTGATTACTTTGCATATTCTGAATTGAATGATTTCGGATGCTGGATAGTGGCAGATGGATTTGATGAAGAAAGAGGAGGAGAAGAGGCAGCAAAAATAGTTTCTGAAAGCATAATAGCTCAGTTTCTGGAAAAGCCCAAATTTTCAAGAAGATATCTGAAAAAACTTATTTTAAAAGCTCATAGAAAATTGGAGGAGATAAGAGAAAGAAGCAGGGAAAAAAGAGCTATGAGTGCTTCAATAGTAATATTTCTTACAGACTATACATCTATGATATATGGAGCAGTGGGAAATGCCAGACTGTACCTCATCAGAGATGATGTTGTGAGAGAAAAAACAAGAGATGATTCAATAGCACACTTAGTTTATGAAGCCAACCAACTAGACTACAAAGAGATAAGATTTCACGGGCAGAGGAATAAACTGACGCAGAATATGGGTGAGTCTGATGGAATAAGTCCAGAAATATCAAAGAAAATTCAGCTGTATGATGGAGATAGAATACTTCTCATGTCACATGGAGCATGGGAGAATCTTGATGAATCTGAAATAGAGGTTGAACTTTCAAAAACCGACAGTGTAGGAAAATGGATAGGTTCTCTTGAGGAGAGAATCAAGGAAAACAGCAGCACTAATGTACCTAACTATACACTGGCTGGAATATTCATCAATGAAGTATCACCATCTGGAAAGAAAAAATTTAAATTCAACTATGTAAAATATCTTGTAATACTGTTCATTATCTTAATAATAGGATTCCTGCTGTACAGAGGTTACAGTTTGAAAAGAACAAGAGATATAACATATGAGAAAGCATATACTTATGAAGAAGAAGGTCTGAAAGCAGTAGCCGAAGGAGATTTTGAAAAAGCGTTAAATTCTTTTGAGCTGAGCAAAAATGAATATAATGCCCTTGAAATAAGTCCGAAAGAAGCAAATATTGTATATAGAACTATCTTTTCTCCTAAGATAACTAATATAAATCTTGGAAAACAGATACTTCTTGTAGATAAAAAGATAGAACAGATAGGACTGCTACAAAGCATACTTGAGGATCTGAATGAGGGAGATAAGCTATACAACAGTAACAATTTCCTAGAGGCAGAAGAAAAATATAAAGAGGGAAAAGCTAAAATACCTCAGCTGAAAGACTTGAAATATAATAAAATAGATGAGATATCTAAAAAATTAGATGACTCTATAGTAGCAAGCAAGGCTCTTGCTGTAGGATATGATATGAAGACGGAAGCTGATATGATGGTACAGGATAATGATGTAGAAGGAGCTATAAGAAATTATCTTGAAGCTAAAATAATATTTTTGAAGTACAACAAAATAGATCTTTTGGCAGAGGTGACAGAAAAAGCTGAACGTCTGGCAAAAGTAAGAAATAGAAAATATGATACAGCTCTTATGTATGAGAAAAGAGCTTATGAAATGGAAACAAAAGATATAAACGGAGCTATAGTGTATCTGGAAATGGCTAAGGGAATATATGGAGAATTGAGAGATGAAGCAAGAAGAACAGAGGTTACTGAAAAAATATTGAGATTAGATGAACTTAGAAAAACTTTATCACAGGAGAGCAAAGCATACTTGAATGAAGCAAAAGCTTATGCTGACAGTGGAGAGTATGAAAGAGCTTTAGCTATAATCAAGAAATCACAGGATATCTCAGTGCAGCTGAAAGATAATCAGAAAATGGCTGACGCTATGCAGTCAGAAGCTGATCTTTTCTTCAAGAATGAAAAATATCAACTGGCATATGAAAAGTATCAGGAAGCTTATGGAGTAGCTGCTGACACAAATAATGCAGTACAGCAGGAATATTTAAAGGGAAAAATAGATACTATGAAGAATATGCTTGAGACTAAAAAGTTGGAAACTACAGGGGACACGCTTTTCAGCAATAAAAAATATAAAGAGTCTAGAAAAATCTATAAAGAGGCTATAGAAAAATATAAACAGCTGGAAGGCAATAAATATTTTGAAAAAGAAAACTATGACAAACTTATGGAAGAAGTTATGAAAAAGGAGAAGGCAGCTTGGAAAGAAAGCAACTGGATTCCATTCTTCTAAGAAATGGAGAACAATTTATTACTTATTTAATAACCGATGAAGCTGGTGAAAAAAGCATATTAAAATTAATAAATCCTGAATATTTAGAATATCAGGATAAATACCAGAAAATAAAAGAACAGTTTCAATTGGAAAAACAGGTTCTAAATCTTCTGAATATAGAGGAGATACCCAAATATATAGACAGTGGAGATAATTTTCTCCACTTGTCTTATATCAAAGGGCAAAATTTACAGAAATATGTTGAAAGTAAAAAAATCTCTGTAGAGGAGATAGAAAAAATAATATGCAGTGTATCTGAAACAGCAGGAAAACTGCATAGACTAGGCATTGTACATTGTGATATAAAGCCCAGCAATATAATATATGATGGGAAAAAAACATATATTATAGATTTCGGTTCAGTATCTTTTAGAGGAGAAGAGAGCATATATATTCAGGGAAGTAAAGGTTTTTCATCCCCTGAAATATATATACATGGAGCAAAAAGAACTGTTCAGGACGATATTTACAGTATAACTGCATTATACTGTTGGCTTTTAAGCAGTCAGAATTACAATAGCTATATAGAGGAAAATAATGAGATATTTAAAATCGGACTGGCTGATAAAAAAGAAGATAGATTTAAAAGCACAAAGGAATTGACAGGTGCTATCAAAACAATCAGGAGAGAATGATGAAACAGTACTATATCTATGATGAATTAAAAAGAAAGACATACTATGATCTGCATAAAATATGTGTAGATGAAAAACTTATAGAAGGTTTCAGGGAAAATCTAAACAGAAGTGAGCTTATAAACATAATATTGAAGTACAGGAGCAGGGAAAAAGTATATGGAATAGACTCATATAAGGAAAATGGAATTGAAAGACTTCAGGAGCTTTTTGATACAAGGTTGGGATTTAAACTCAATGATTCAAACAGTATTAAAATACCTCACAAAGTTGTAATATACAAAGATATGCCCCTCAGTGATGAAGATGACTATAAAATCACTATTCCAGAGCATATTTCAGATAATAATATTTTTTTGATGAATGGAAACAGTTACCTGTGTGGAATTTTTCAGCTTTCTAGAAATAAGAGTGAAAGGAACTCTTTCTTTATAAGAAGTGATGAAAAACTATTAAGATTGGAAAACTTAAAGAATCAAAACTACTCTTTGATTTTTTTCAACAGAAGCGATGAGAAATTTTTATTCAATGCTTATTACAAGGAAAAAAACGAGGGCAGTATGCCTATGTCTTTAAATTACTATCAGATACCACTGGATAGTTTCCATTTTTTAGATTTGGAAATAACAGATACTCCTTTATGTATAGACTTTGGAACTGCCAATACAACAGCTGGAGTGTATCTGGATAAGTACTATATAAAAAACCTGCCCCAGCATAAGATACTCAGTGGACATATGTTTTTGGATAAAATTAACTATGTCAAATTTCCTAAAAATGAGGAAGAATATGCAAATGTCATACCAACAGTAGTTTATGTGAAAAATTGTTTTGATGAGAACAACATAAAATATGCTTTTGGATATGAAGTGGAGGAAAAATTAAAAAACAGCAACTATAATCTAAAGGGAAGTGTATTCTATGGAATCAAAAACTGGGTAAAGTCTATAGATGAAAAAGAGAGAATAGTTGATGAAAATGGTGATATCAGATATATAGAGAGAAAGAAAATCATCAAAGCATATATAGATTATGTTGTTGACAGAGCTGAATCTCTTTTTAAATGCAGATTTAGAAATATCCATATAACTACCCCAGTAAAATTAAAGAGCGAATTTTTAAATATGTTTAAAGAAATTCTCCCTGACTACAAGATTATAGAAGAAAATGCTCTAGATGAAGGGGTTGCAGTTCTATATAATTCTATTGAAAGAATAATTGGAAAGGGAAAATTCGAGGACAACGAGGAATATAAGGCTCTCATAATAGACTGTGGTGGAGGAACTACCGATCTTGCTTCATGTGTATTCAAAATAAATTCTGAAGAAATAAATTATGATATTGACATAAAAACTACCTTTGAAAACAGTGAGGAAAGTTTTGGTGGAAACAACATTACTTACAGAATAATGCAGTACCTTAAAATACTGCTTTCTCAATACTATACAAATAAAAAAGATGGTGTAGGAATAAATGATCTTATTCCCAATATCAGTGAGCTTATATACAGAGATGTAGATGAAAAGGGAGTTAAAAAAATATATGAGATATTGGAAGAAGAATATGAGAAAGCCGAAAAAATCATACCTACAAAATTTGGGGAATTTGAAAACAAAGCAAGTGATGTGTATTCAAAGGTAAAAAATAATTTTTTCTTTATGTGGGAAATAGCAGAGCTTTTGAAAAGGGAGCTTTTTAAGAGAAGTACAATAATAAGAACAAAATTTGACAGTGTGAGATATGAAAACAGCGACTTAGCTTCAACATATCTTCCAAGCTGGAATTTGAATGTATATGATGGAGGATATATCAGAAATATAACTATGTTTCCCAATATTATAATAAATAAAAGTGAGATAGTGAAACTGATAAAAGGTGATATATATGAAATATTCAGAAGATTTCTGACATCATATTATGAAACTGGAATAATATTTGACTATTCACTGATTAAATTGAGTGGACAGACATGCAAGGTAAATCTTTTTAACGACATATTAAAAGAGTTTGTTCCAGGTAAGATGATAGACTTCAGAAGAAATATGGAGGAAGATGAGCAGCAATTGAAAATAAGTTGTCTGGACGGAGCAATCAGATATCTGAATTCAAGCAAGATAGGAAATATAAAGGTGTCTGTAAAAAATGATATACCAATAGTGCCATATTCACTTCATGGAACAAAATATACAGGAGAGGAAGTAGAGATATTGAGAACAGGGGAACAGGCTGGATCAAGTGCTGGGTATATAAAGAAAATATCTTCTACTGAAATATTGCCTTTACATCTGAAAAATAAAGAACAGGAAATAAAAAAATATTTTACATATATAAATAAGCCAGAAGACTACAAGGAAATAGATGAACTGGAAGTTCTTAAAATGCTTGACGGGCATTTTGGACAGGAGGAGCTTGACAGCATACTAAATGGGGAAACTAAGTTTTTTGCCTACACTGACGCTAATTTCTGGGGATTCTATGTTACAGGGGTAAAAAGGGAGAATAATCAGACATATATAGGAAAAAGGAAATATTTTTCATTTGAGGAGGATATAACTACTATAAGTTTCTTTGATGGAAGACATTAATATTAGGGAGGAGATTTTATGAGAGCTTCAATAAAAATAGGTGAAAAAATTAAAAAACAGCAAGAGTTTCAAGGAGAAAATGGTGAGGTTCAAACTGTAATAGATGAGGGAGATTTGATTGAATTATCAGAAAAAGAAATAATAAGTATTCAGCTTAATAGTATAAAAATTGGAAAAGATTTAGAAAATACTAAGCTGGATAATTCTATTGTCAACATAGGAAAAGAATTTGCTCACAGTGGAGGATATACTGCTCCTACATCATTAGTAAAGGAGGAAATGGGATTTTCTATTACAGTAAAAGGAAGAATAATAGCAGCAGCAGATGAAATGACTCTTTTGGGAATATTTACCAATACTGGAAATGTAACTGGGTTAATCCCTTCAAGTTCTTCTGAATATAAGAGTTATGAAGAAGGATTGAAAGCAAAGTGGAAATTTAGAGATGTCTTTCAAGGACTGGAAATGATTACTGCAATTAAAAAGGATTCTGAAAATTGGAAAAAAATAGATTTGGGAAAAAGTGCTGAAAATTGCAATAAGTTAAAAAAATGGGCCCTTACTTATAAAAAATCAGAAAATTTTAATCCTCCTGTTTATAGTCCAGAAGAAGAGGAATTTAAAGACTATAAAGATGTAAAAATAGAGATAGTACTTTCAGAAATTCAGAGCCTTGTATATGAAATTCCAAGTATGTATATGGACAGCTATAGTGAAAGCTTCGATATAGAAAAAGGAGAAGGTACATACGTATTCGTCTTAAAAGAAAAATATAATAGAGGGATAAATGATATAAAAATGGATGCAAATAAAGAAAAATTTGGGGATAAAATAACTGGTGGAGTAAAAGATACATTTAATAAGATTTTTGGTGAAAATTTGAAAAAAGATAATTAAAAAGGAGAATTTATGAAAAAAATAATAAGTATAGTTCTATTTCTAATAATTCAAATATTTTCATATTCATTTGAAAATAATTATGTATTTAATGCTGAAAGAATAAAAAAAGTATTTTCTGAATGGGATTTTGTAGATGAAGAAAAGAAAGAAAATCATTATATGAGGTTTATAAATAGAGAAAATGATGTAACAATAGATATTTCAAACTATAAAAAGGGTGATACTCCTGAAACTGCTGAAAGAAGATTTCATAAATCCGCTTTAGAAGATGATTATGTATTTGATGGAAATGGGCATTTAAGCATTGAATATTTAGGGAATGTTTCAAAGGAATATATAAAATATACAGAAATTGGAATTAGAAAGAAAGAAAATTTTTTCTTTGAAAAAGTAAAATTTGCAATAGTTTATACTGGAACTGAAAAAGACTATAAAGAGACATTAGAATTGGTAAAAGAAGCAATAGATCCATCAATGAAAGTAAAAAATAGACCCAAGAAAGTATTTAAAAAGCCATTGGAAATAGATCAAATATTTGATGTGAAGAAATTAAAAAGAGAATTTGATAATACACATAAATTTGTGGAACTAGAATATGCTAAAAAGAAGAATGGAATGCCTTCATATGTAATGATAGTTTTAGATGAAAAGAAAGCAGGTTTAAGAAGACAGATAATAATAGAAAGCAATGATAACTTTAATAAGAAAGTAATAGAAAAAAGAAGAGAGTATAATTTAAAGTTTGGAAAAGATATGCAAGGATATGAATACATAAAAGAAGATAAGAAATCAGAAAAATATTTTGGAGTATCTTCAAGGGAATATCAAAATACCTATTTTAAGGATAAGAAAATTTTTGATATAGTAACCATGTCTAATCTTATTTCAACAGATGAATATACAATATTAATAACAAATTTTATTCCAGAAGGACAAAAAGAATTTGCAGATAGACAGTATGAAGAATATTTAAAAATATTGAGTTCGTGTTTAAAAAAATAAAACAATGCTGTATAGGAGGCTTTTCAGCCTCTTATACAGTAAAATTTGAAATTATGAAAGTTTTTCAATTTAAAATGGAAAGTTTTTATAATTTTAAAAAATGAGAATAATTATAGAGGTGAAAAATGAAACATATAAAAAAAATTATAGAAAATGAACTTAAAAATTTAGTTGAAGATGATAGAATTCTTTTTAGAAAAACTTCTTTAAAGACTTTTGAATTTTTAGTTAATGATTTAGAAGAAAGAATGAAGAATTTTGAAAGCAAGATATTAGATTCAGCTATATCACAAGAAAATAATATTAGTGTTGTAAATATGATAGTTCCTAAAAATGATTTTTATTTATATGAAGAAAATTTTTCTCCTATTATACTTTCAGATACAGCAGAAAGATCATTGCTTGAAATACTAAACAGTGAAGATAAAGTTTATAAAAAAATATTATTAGATTTGGACAAGGAAAATATTGAACCAATCTTAAATATGAATTTTAATGGTATAGGAAAATTAAATGATAAGGAATATACTTTTACTTTTAAAATAGAAAAAGATGATAGCTATAGTAAAAAGATAAAGGAAATATATGATGTTTTTGGTTTAAATGGGTTGAAATGGAGAACACTAAATACTCCATATATTTTTAAAGCTTTTAAAATAGTAATAGTGGAATTTGAAAATGAGTTATTGGAAGAATTAAAAAAGACTGATGAAGCTTTTGTAATAGATATTGATAAAAAAAATCTGGAGAAAAGCTGGATAGAAGATTATCTTATTTTATGGAATATCATACGAATAAATATGCTTGGGAATGGAGAAATAAATCCGACTAAGGATAGAATACATTATGAACATACCTTGTTTTTTAATAATAACAGCAATGTATATTTATGTCCTGATGAGGAGATTTATATTTACTATATTCAAAGAATATTAAATGGTTTTAGGATAATAACAGATGAAAATAGAGAAATGAAATGGGAGTTTATAAAAATATCTGAAGTAGATGAAAAAATATATGAAACTAAATTAAAGTATCCAGTATTTTCGAATAGAATAAATCCATCTTTTATTAATAAAATAAAAATGGAAAATGATATCAGACTAAGGAATTTAGGTGAAATAAAAAGAATGGTTAATAGTTTTGATGATGTCAGCAGAAGAATGGATTTAGTAAAAGTTGAAATAGCAGATGGAGAAAAAAGGTACACAGTTTCAGATGATTTAAATCCATTCCTTATTGATGAATTTAAATTAAAAGGAAAAAATTCAAATATGTATTTATATTTTAAAATATTAAAAAAAGATTTGTATATAAGAGAAGTTCTTGACTTTATAATATCTGAATTGCAGTTGTATTTTCCAGAATATAATTGTAGAGGAGTATTGGTATAATGGAAAATCAATATAATTTTTTATGGTATCCTTTAACAAGTTTTATTGAAAAGGATAATGAAAATATAAATTTTGAAATAGCAGAGATTATTTCACCCTATATTGAAGTTAATATGTCTAACATAAATAATATTCAAAGTGAAATTGAAACTACTGATGTAAAAGTTGAAATAAATCCTTTTATAAGATTTAATGAAATTTTTCAAATAATAACATATCCTGATTTTGAAAATATGGAAATAGAATTAAAAAAATCTTTAGTTAATATACTTTTTCATTTGTTAGGAGAAATGGACTTATATCTAGGACAAAATAAAAAAGATATTATAGTAAAAGAAATGCGTAAAGATATAGAAAACGGTTGCTTTGGAAAAGATAGTACAAAGCTTTTTAAATTATTTAAAGAATATGAAAAACATATAATTGTAGATATTCTTTATGATATGTATTGCTATCTTAATATGATAGAAGCTTTTAAAAAATCTATAAAGAAAATATTTAAAGATTCCATTATATATGACAATCTTTCTTCTGATACTAATCTTGTAATTTATTTGAATTACATGAAAACTGAAGAAAATATAAAGAAAGTTGAATTTCTTAAGGAAATATTTTTACCAATAGGTTTAGAGCTGGATTTATTCTGGGAATATCATTTTGGAGTTATAGGTGTAGAAATAACTATGAGAATAGGAGAAATAGCAGTATTTTAAATTTAGGGAGGGATATAAATGGGGGCAGGATTTGCATTGATAATAGCTGGTCTATGGTTAATGATGAAGAAATCAAAAATAGAAGGGGAAACATACAAGGCAACTATTGTTGGAATAACAAAATTTGATAGATACTATATAATGAAATTTGAATGTGATGGAGAAATAATAGAGGCTAAAACAATAGAAGGAGGATTAGTAAATTCTAAAGATAAAATAGGAGAAGAAATAGAGATAGAATATAATAAGGAAAATCCAGAAGTTTGTTCTATAAAAGGAGCAAATAGAGGATATATTCTTATCATTGCAGGAATTATTTTTATTCTTTTTAGGACAATGTAATTATGAAAAAAGAGATGAAATATTTTCTATTGATGTTAATTACAATATTATTAATATCATGTAGCAGAAAGGTAACATCAGAAGAGGCAGAAGAAAAAATAGCACAGCACATGTATGAAAGATATGGGGAAGAATTTGAAGTAGGATATGCAATGATAGATGGATATACTAAGGGTGATAGAGATGTAACGTGGTATGAAGCAAGAGTAACACCAATAAGATATATAGGAACACCCAAATATAGAGATAAGTACTATAAAGCAGTAGGAACAGTAATGGTAAAAAAGAAAATGTTTAGAGAAGAATTTGGAATAACAAGAGATACATACAGCAATGTTATGTTGAAAGAATCAGCTAATGAGTTTTATGGAAAGAAATTAAAAGAACTATTTGGAGAGAATTATTTATCAGTATTAGAAGTAACAGGAAGTTATTCAGATAAGAGTAAAAATTTTGAAGGAAGTGTAAAACTGACAAAAGAAAAAGGAGATAGACTATATATAAGTGGAGGTATTTATATATTTGGGAGAGTAGAAAATGATGAAGACAGAGAATGGTATAGGAAACAAATTTACGAATTTATTCAGTTTATGAAGGAGACAGGAACTTTTGAATATGTGAATTTGGATTTTAACATAGCAGATGAAAGAATAATATCAAAAGAATTTGAGGAAATACATTTGAAAACAGAATTAATTCAATTATATGAAGAAGTCCTTTCTAATAAAATAAAAGGAGATATTTTTATTGAAAAAAGAAAAAATATTTTAGATAAAGTAGGAAAAAATTATATTGTAGATTTTTCAGAATTAGAAAAATGGAACAAAGGAGAAATTATAAATTTAAAAAATAAATTGGGAATGGCAGGAACTATTAATTTATGCAAAATACTTTCAGAAAAATATATTAAAGCAAATAAACACTTCTATAAAGAATATGAGTTAAAATTTTATAATAGTATAAATGATGTAAAAATTGAAGGATAGATTTAATTATAAAGGAGATATTTATGGAGAAAGATAATATTAATAGTATGCAAAAAAATATTACAGATAAAGAATTACTTACAATATGTAATT
>ERZ860059.943-NODE-943-length-13843-cov-3.869959_pt1 | contig 13843 bp, 11 predicted proteins | sample MGYA00510113_ERZ860059 | MGnify/ENA primary metagenome ERZ860059 (study PRJEB30046, sample SAMN00715190) | human gut metagenome | study: EMG produced TPA metagenomics assembly of the A metagenome-wide association study of gut microbiota in type 2...
TACTCCCAGATCGTACAGCATTTTGGTAACTGCTGCAATCATCATAGGAGGTCCACAGAGGTAGTATTCAATATCTTCCGGATTTTCGTGGTTTTTGAGATAGTTCTCAAAAATCACCTGATGCACGAACCCGGGTTTATAAGCTACGCCGGCGGCATCGGCTTCCGGGTCCGGGCTGGCGAGGGCCAGCGGCCCAATGGAAATTCGGGTTTTCTTCTTGTATTTTGTTGAATTCATCCACATAGGGGGCTTCCTGTAAAGCACGGGCACCGTACCAGAAAGAAACTTTCCGTTTGGTGTGCATGGTGTGGAAAAGATTGAAAATATGTGAACGCATCGGGGCCATACCCGCACCACCACCGATAAACATCATTTCATTGTCGGTTTCGCGGAGGAAGAACTCACCGTAAGGTCCGGAAATCGTTACTTTGTCACCCGGTTTGCGGGTAAAGATGTATGACGAGCAAACTCCGGGATTGACAGGCATGAACGTTTTCGTAGCCCGGTCGAACGGCGGAGTGGCGATACGGATGTTCAACATGATGATATTGCCTTCTGCCGGAGAGTTGGCCATTGAATAAGCGCGGTAGGTCGGTTCCGGGTTACGCATTTTCAAATCGAACATCTTCATCCGTTCCCAGTCGCCTTTGTACCTGGCATCAATGTCCATGTCTTTGAAATCCACGTCGATAGCCGGAACGTCAATTTGAATATAACCTCCGGATTTGAATTTCAGGTTTTCCCCTTCCGGTAATTTTACAACAAATTCTTTCAGGAAGGTCGAGATATTCCGGTTGGAAACGACGGTGCATTCCCATTTCTTGATACCCAATACAGCCTCAGGTATACGCATTTCTATGTTTTCCTTTACTTTTACCTGACAGGCCAGACGCCAGTCGTCGTGTTGCTGTTTGTAAGAGAAAAAACCGGTTTCTGTCGGCAGAATGCTTCCTGCTCCGGATAAAACCTGGCATTTACACATACCGCAGGAACCTTTTCCTCCGCAAGCCGAAGGCAGGAATATTTTTTGTGCTCCCAATGTCGAGAGCAAAGAACTTCCCGGTTCTGTAGTAATTACCCGTTCACCGTTATTGATGCTGACTTGTACGTCTCCTTTTGCTGTCAGTTTAGCCTTGGCAAATAGAAGCATGCCCACCAGAATCAGGGTTACGATCAGGAATACTACAATCCCGGCAGTAATGATTGTTGTATTTATTGCTAAAAGTATCATCTTGATTTTAAATTTTAGATTTTAAATTTTAAATTATTCTGCATCGGCATTGCCTTCATTTTGTGCTGAAGCCATCTGATCTTTTTCAGTCAGGTAGCCGGTGACGGTCTCTTCTTCACCATAAGAGGATACCTGTGCCGTCGTTTCGGTTTGTGCCGGCTGAGCTTTCAGTTTATTCAGGTCGATACCCAGGAAACTCATAAAAGAGATCGCCATTAAACCGGTAATGATAAATGTGATACCGATGCCGCGTAACGGAGCCGGGATATTGGAATATTTCAGTTTTTCGCGGATAGCAGCAATACATACGATAGCGAGCAGCCAGCCTATACCGGAACCTAATCCGAAAGTCGTTGCTTCGAGTACATTGGCATAGTTGCGCTGTTGCATAAACAAAGACGCACCCATAATGGCGCAGTTTACTGCAATCAAGGGTAGGAATATACCCAATTGATTGTATAAGGCCGGAGCGAATTTCTCAACGACCATTTCAACCAATTGTACCATTGCTGCAATGATGGCGATGAACATGATAAAGCTCAGGAAGCTCAGATCGATTCCTGCAGCCTGTTCGCCCAACAGCCATTGTAAAGCACCGGGTTTCAATACGAAATTATCCAACAGGTAGTTGACCGGAACAGTGATAAACAAAACGAATATAACTGCTATACCCAGTCCGAAAGAGGTTTTCACGGTCTTCGAAACGGCCAGATATGAACACATACCTAAGAAGTAGGCGAAGATCATATTGTCGATGAAGATCGAACGGACGAATATGTTTAATAGATTTTCCATGTTTCAGTGTCTTCTTTAAATAACATAAATAAGTCGACAGACTTTATTTTTCTATTAACTCCTTATTTCTGGAACGGTGTACCCAAATGATTAGGCCGACCAGGATCAATGCCATGGCCGGCATGATCATCAAACCGTTGTTGGCATAGAAACCACCGTTTTTTACGTACCATGATTCAGGAATGATGCGGAAACCGTAAAGGGTGCCGGAGCCGAATAATTCGCGGAAAAAGGCTACGATTACCAGAATGATACCATATCCCAATCCGTTACCGATGCCGTCCAAAAGGGAAGGCCAGGGTTTGTTTGCCAAAGCAAAAGCTTCGATACGTCCCATGATGATACAGTTGGTAATGATCAGTCCGACATATACGGAAAGCTGTTTGCTGACTTCGTAAGCAAAAGCTTTCAGTAACTGGTCAACAATGATTACCAGAGCGGCCACAACGACCAATTGTACGATGATACGGATACGGTTAGGAATCGTCTTACGCAGCAAAGAGATAACGACGTTTGAGAAAGCCGTAATCACAGTTACCGAAAGACCCATCACGATAGCCGGTTCCAGTTTGGCCGTTACAGCCAGCGCCGAACAGATACCGAGCACCTGCACGGTTACCGGGTTATTCAATCCCAGCGGAGTAGCGAATACTTCTTTATTCTTTTTAGAAAATAATTGGCTCATATTCTATCGTTCCTCCTTAATTATTAGTTAAAAATTTATCGTACTGGCTCAGACAAGCTTTGATCATGGCATCCACACCTTTCGAAGTGATTGTACCACCCGAAATACCGTCTACCTGATAAGCAGGGTCTGTCACCTTTCCGTTTTTCTCTACAGCCAGTGCAACCTGTCCGTCTTTCAACACCTTCTTGCCCGAGAATTCACCCTGGAAAGCGGTTGTCGCAATTTCGGCACCCAAGCCCGGAGTTTCGCTGGCATGCGAGAAATAAACACCATAAACAGTGTCCTTATCAGCATTTAAAGCCACATATCCCCAGATAGCGCCCCAAAGGCCGGCGCCATAAACCGGTACCACATACTTGGTCTCTCCGTCTACATCACATACGAAAACGTGCAAACGATTGTTTTCCTTTGCTTCTTTTTCGTAGCTGATAGAGAAACCATCCGTATTTTCTGTCAGAGTGCCATCTACGTTCATCAGCATGTCACCCTTTACATATTTATTATATTCAGCATCGGCGTCCTTCACATCTCTGATGTTCAAAGCAGCCAGAATTTGCTTCTTCGTATCCAGCTCCTGATTCTTGTTCTGAATCGCTTTCAGTGAAGAGCTGACGAATGCGAGCAGGAATGCCACGATAACAACCATTACCGAAGCATAAATGATAGTATAAGAATTACTATTTGTATTCATCTTTCTTGTTCGGTTTAATTGTTAGACTTAATAGCGCGTTTTTCACGCAGTTTGATGTTGCTCTGAACCACACAGTAGTCAATCAGCGGAGCGAAGATGTTCATCAGCAGGATAGCGAGCATCATACCTTCGGGATAACCGGGGTTCAGCACACGAATGATGATGGCCATCGCACCGATCAGGAATCCGAAGATATATTTACCGGTCTCCGTACGTGCAGAAGTCACAGGGTCGGTAGCCATAAATACGGCACCGAAGCAGAAACCACCCAGCACGAGGTGTTCGTACCAAGGCATGTGAGCCATGGCAGTGTCCGGACCTACAGCATTGAAAATCCAGCCCATGAAAGCACCACCTACGAATACGGAAAGCATCGTTTTCCAGCTTGCGATACCTGTCCACAACAGGATAGCAGCACCAATCAGAATAGCAATCACACTGGTTTCACCGATAGAACCCGGAATCAGACCGGTCACCATGTCCCAGGAGAAAGCCGGGAACCCGTTCGGATCGGTAGCAGTAGATGCTACACCCAACGAAGTGGCCGCTGTCAGTCCGTCTACCGTATTACCCAGTCCGAAGATACTGTCTTGTGCCACCCAAACGGCATCACCCGACATCTTGGTAGGATATGCGAAGAACAGGAAAGCACGGGTAACGAGCGCAACATTGAACACGTTCATACCTGTACCGCCGAATACTTCTTTGGCGAAGATAACAGCAAATGCAGTAGCTATCGCCAGAATCCACAACGGACAGTCCACCGGTACGATCATCGGAATCAGGATACCCGAAACGAGGAAACCTTCCTGAATTTCTTCTTTCTTCCACTGTGCTACGACAAACTCGATGCCCAGACCCACTACATAAGATACGATAATCTTAGGCAGTATGGCCAGGAAACCGTAAATGAACATTTCGATGAAACCACCCTGAGCTCCGGTGTGAGTGAAATGCTGGTAACCTACGTTGTACATACCGAACAGTAAAGCCGGTATCAACGAAATAACCACAATCGACATGATACGTTTGCTATCAATCGAGTCGTGGATGTGCGCTCCCGATTTCGAAGTGGTGTTTGGCACGAACAAGAATGTTTCGAAACCGTCGAACACCGAACGAAACGCGTGGAGTTTGCCGCCCTCTTCAAAGTTCGGCTTTATCTTATCGAGATAATTTCTTAACGCTTTCATTAATTATGAATTATATAAATTATGTGTTATGAATTACATCATTTCAGCACGAAGCATATCGAGTCCGGCACGAACGATGCGTTGCAATTCCAGTTTCGAAGAGTCGACAAACTCACACAAAGCAAAGTCCTCGGGCGCTACTTCGTAGATACCCAGAGCTTCCATGCGATCGATGTCTCCGGCAATGATTGCTTTAATCAGGAATTCAGGCAGAATGTCCATCGGGAACACTTTGTCGTATTCGCCGGACATAATCATGTGGCGTTCGCCTCCCTTGATACGGGCATCGAGCACATACTCTTTCTTATTCCCCATCAACCAGCTGAAATACGAACGGTTCACGCTGAACTGATTGAAACGTGGCATAATCCATCCCAACATTTCGTGGATGTCGTCGCCTTCGGGAATCACGGTCAACTGACTGTCGAAAGCACCGAGGAATCCGTTTGGTTTCACCTGCTTGCCTGTCAGCACATTACCGCTGATGTAACGCAACTCCTTACCTTTTGTCACGTTTCCGGCAAACACATTGGTCAACAATGCACCTACTTTCAGTTTGCAATAAGCCGGTTTCAGGACTTCAGAGCCTGTAACGGCTACAGTGCGTGTCAGATCCACCCGTCCGGAATTGAACAGACGTCCGATGAAGATCACAGCTTCTGCGCCGATGGTCCACACGGTTTCACCTTTCACCACAGGAGCTACATGATTGATTTGCACCCCTACATTTCCGGCAGGGTTCGGTCCGTCAAATACGGTTACCGTGACATTTTTAGCCTGTGTCAAGGCTGTCGTTTTTTGTTTGCTGCTAATACCGAGATACGTCTTGGCGATCTTAGCCAGGGCATCCAGTCCAGTCTGGAAATTAGCTTCTTCCCCTTTCAGAGCGAACTCAAAATCGGGTGCCAGCGGGTTGCTGTCGAAAGCAGAAATGAAAATAGCCCGCGGAGCGACTGTCGGATCGGCAATCACGTCATACGGACGCTGTCTCATAAATGCAAACATACCAGCTTCCAAGAGTGCAGCTTTCACAGCCTCACCGTCGAGTTTGGATACGTCCTTCTTGCCGAATTCTTCGTAATCCTGCTCAGCAGCGGCTTCAACCACGATGTTCAGCACCTTACGGCGTGCACCGCGCTCCACGCTTGTTACAACGCCGCTAACGGGCGAAACAAATTTAACTTCAGGATGGTTCTTGTCGATAAACAAGGGTCCCCCGGCCATCACATATTCCTGTTCTTTCACCACCACCTTCGGAGTCACTCCTGGGAAATCATCGGGTACGAGTGCGTAGAATCCCGGTTCTTTCACCGTTGAGAGCTCTTCAGCAGCTTTTCCTTTCAGGTTGATGTCAAGGCCTTTACGTAACTTTATTACATTTGCCATGTGATTATATAAAATAATGGTTTCATAATTTGCCCGCAAAAGTAATAAATAATAATGTGAATAAAGAGGAAATGTGAAAGGAATTAAGGAGATATTTCTTTAATTAGCATCGTTAACGATCACAAAGACACTAAAAAGGCTAAAATTATCACTGATGAACGGTCAACAAAGAACGAGGAACAGGCTATGCTGAATGAATTATTGACGACGAACAGGGGATGTCGGAAAGTATAAATTATGGGGGGACATAGCCATCCGGAAAGAAGGGTGTAGCCTTAGTTGCAAAAGGGTGTAGCCCTATGGATGAAAGGGCGTAGCCCCAACAGCAAAAGGGTGTAGCCATCCGCGGAGGACAGCTACACTCTTTTTTATTTAGCGTCGATCGTTTGGAACCCTTCAATCGATATATAAAGATATGTATTCAATCTCCTCTCCCCCCAAAGGACGCTCCCCTTATAAACCGGGGGAGAATGAAGGCAATACCTACCTTATGGCACAAACCTGTTGACCGTTTATCATTCAGAGTTCATCGGTCAGCGTTCATTTCACTCTTCCGGAGCAAACATCGGGTCCCAGGCAGGCAAACGAACAGGTTTCTGCTTCAGAACTTCCAACACTTTGGGAGTTGCGAATTTCTTTTCTACCACCAGGCGGAACATATATTCGTTGAACCACTGATCCGTCATAATCAAGTGTCCCTGATAGCCATTGGCAGCTCCCCAACTGTTTTCCACCATCCATTTCACCGGTTTGCCATCCTTAATGTCTACCGCCATCAGAGTCATGGCATGGCTCGATCCACTGGCAAATGTCTGCACACGCTGTTTCTTATCCATACCGAAAGTGGTACCCATCAACGAAGCATAGTCATAGTTGTTCACATCCAGCAACCCGCGTTCCGAGTTCAAGAATTTACCTACATCACACGAAAAATACATCATCGTACTATCCTTCAGCGAAGCGATGGCCATCTCCTTGATTTCATCGGCCGGCAGGTTAACATACGTCCAGTTACGTCCGTCATAACGGTGACGGTCAAAGTCGATTTCATAACACTTATAATATTCACGGCTCGGATCGTTCATCAGCATCACGTAATTGTCCAGCAGATTCTTGTCGCCGTATTTTTCGAGGAACGACATCGGTGTGTATTGTGCAGTCTCCACCGGATTCCCTTTTTCATCTTTACGCGTCCAGGTAAACTCCGTAGGAGGAACCCCCAGATTCAGCACCAGCATGCGGTATACGGTGCCCAGCATTTCCGTTTTACTGTTTTCAAGCGCAGGCAGTTTGTCTCCCTTTGCAGCCTGATCACGCAGTTGCAGACCAAATTCACGCAATTTTTCAGCAATCAGCCCAGCCATGCGTGATGTATTCTCGCTGCTGTTCGTCTCAGGCATCACCTCTTTGGGCACCAGACCATATTTAGAAACGATGTCGGCTACACCTGTAAACGTACCTCCGTCACTCAGCGGATTACGGAACAGCCACTCCACCATTTTGTCGTCCATCGGCTTCTCACGGGTGTCGATGACACCTTGCAGGAAAAGATTCGCTTTCTCCAGTTGATCCCAGAAGAAGTTGTAATTCTGAGAAAACTCAAACGATCCGAGTCCGTACCGGGCGATGGCTTTGGCGCGCATCACATTCAGGCCGGTGAACAGCCAGCAACGACCGGACGATTTCTGGTCTGTAATTCCTTTTGAGTCTACTTTAATAGAAAAATGGGTATCCATTCCCTTCAGGTTGTCCTGATTCAGAGCAAGCTTACGGATATCGTTGTTACCGATCGCGTTACGGATGGCCTTGTCGGTTGTCGTGCCCTGGTAGTTTTGTTTAATCCGGTTCAGCATTTCAGAGCTGATACCTCCCTTGTCCTGCTGTGCATACACACTTAAGAATGCGGCACTCAGAACAAAAACAGATAATATTCGTTTATTCATGTGGTAAAGTAATTTGGTTAATAAAGGAGCCTTCTCCTTTTTCTTTGCAAAAATAGCATCCTTTTCCGGATTTTTTGTCACAGTATTTAGATTTATTATCTATTCGAATGAAAACTAATCCAAATAAAATAGTTTCCTTTGCACCCATATTCGTACAAAGCAATGAAAAAATATATAATAGGTATATTGATGGCGATCATGCCCGCCACATTCACTGTGGCTCAAGAAGAAGGCACTACGCTCAGCACTGACACGACAAAGCAAGACAGCATTCCCGCCCTATCCAAGCGCGAACTACGACGTCAGCGGGTGGCCCGCCGTAACCTCCACTACAATATTCTCGGAGGTCCCAGCTACACTCCCGATTTCGGTCTGCTGATTGGCGGCAGCGGGTTGATGACCTTCCGGATGAATCCCAGCGACACCACCCAGCAGCGCTCTGTAGTGCCCGTAGCCATTGCCCTGATGTTCAATGGCGGACTCAACCTGTTCTCCAAGCCGCAACTTTTCTTTAAGGGCGACCGTTTCCGTATTTTCGGACAGTTCAGTTATAAAAACACACAGGAAAACTTTTACGGCATCGGTTACAGTACCAATAAGGATTATGTGCGCAGCGACACCACCAGCCAGTATCGTTACAGTGGATTGCAGATCAACCCCTGGTTCCTGTTCCGTCTGGGCGAAAGCAACTTCTTTGCCGGTCCGCAAGTCGACCTCAATTATGACCACATGTACGATCCGGCCAAATACCTTGTCGACCAACCCTCTTATAAAGCGGCCGGCGGCACAGAGAAAGGCTACAAGAACTTCAGTTCAGGTGTCGGTTTCCTGCTGACTTATGATACACGCGACGTACCCGCCAATGCCTATCGCGGCATGTATCTCGACTTCCGAGGCATGATGTACCAAAAATTCCTGGGAAGCGACAACAACTTCTACCGTTTGGAGATAGACTACCGCCAGTACAAAACGTTGCGCAAACGCGGTGTACTTGCATGGACCGCCCAAAGTAAAAACGTATTTGGCGACGTTCCGCTCAATAAATACGCGCTAAGCGGCACTCCGTTCGACCTTCGGGGATATTATATGGGGCAATACCGCGATAAATCGTCACACGTCGTCATGGCCGAATATCGCCAGATGATCAATACGGACAAGGGCAACTGGGTGAAACGCATGCTCAGCCATGTAGGCTATGTGGCTTGGGCCGGATGCGGATTTATGGGTCCCAATCCGGGAAAAATAGAGGGTGTTCTGCCCAACATGGGCGTGGGTCTCCGCATAGAAGTACAGCCCCGTATGAACGTCCGTCTCGACCTGGGACGCAACATGGTGAACAAACAAAACCTGTTCTATTTCAACATGACCGAGGCATTTTAAATAAATTATATTCAAATTCAATGCTATATTTATAAAAAAAAGGGGTATATTTAGGGCATTAGTTGCAGATTTGTCTTATATTTGCACAGATTTCACAAGCATACAGACAATATATACAAATAAATATACCCGTTTATGAAAAGAGCCCTATTCATATTCATTAGTATACCCCTACTCTTATTTGGTGCAGCTTCTCTTGTATATGCGCAGGAAACCAGCGATTACTCTAAACTGACTACGGAAGACTATACTAATATTTCCCTCCCCCCACTCGACCTTCTGTTCGAAAATGCCAAAGGAGGACCGATCTATGAACTGGCCGGTGTAAAAGAGCAGATAGAGCGCAAACTGCTGGCCAAGGAAAGACGCGCGTTCCTGAAGTTCTTCAGTGCCCGGGGTACTTATCAATGGGGAAAAGTAGGTATGGATAATACCTTTACTGATGTATCTACGCCCATCATGTACAACTACAATACATCCAAACAAACCATGTATACGATAGGTGGCGCTATCAACATCCCCTTTGACGAATTATTCGATCTGTCTCCTCGCGTTAAACGCCAAAAACTGAATGTAAAAGCTGCTGCCTTGGAACGGGAAGTAAAGTTTGAAGAGATGAAGCGGGAAATCATCGAGATGTATGCAACTGCAACCTCTCAGCTCAATGTATTAAAACTGCGTGCTGAAGCTTTGGAGTTAGCAACTATGCAGTATGATGTGGCCGAGAAGAATTTCGTAAACAACATCATTGACACAGGAAATTTATCTGTCGAGAAGCAAAGACAATCCGCTGCATTAGAAGCTTTCGAAAAAAGTAAGTTTGAAGTAATCAAGAGCCTAATGATTCTGGAAGTCATCACCCGTACACCTATTTTAAGAAAATAAACAATCATACATTATGGACTATGTATTTTATCTGCTCCGCTCCCTCTATCGCGTGAAATGGTGGATTCTGTTGGGTACCGCCCTTATTACCGCTTTTGTATATTTCCGTATAGGACGTATGCAAGGAGGCTACAATGTGGAATCCACTCTTTATACAGGTGTCGTTTCGGGCTATGGCATTGAAGAAGAGACTAAAGTAGACTGGGCGTTGGCTCAAAACTCAATGGACAACCTGGTCAATATCCTGCAATCGGAAAGTACCCTGAAGCGTGTCTCCCTGCGTCTTTTCTCACGCGTCCTGGTAAAAGGGAGGCCGGATAAAGACAACGAAGGAATCACCGCCTCCAGCTATAATTATACTTACAATCACATGAAGAACAGCAAGGATGGTAAAGCGCTGGTTGCCTTGATCGATCGGAACAGCGAAGACAAGACCATGGAGAACTTCATGAAATATGAACGTCCGGACAAAGAAAATTACATTTACGGATTGTTTTATTTTCAGCATGTATTTTACAGCTTTCAAGCCCTGAAGAAGATCAAAGTAGAACGTAAGGGAAACAGTGATTTAATCAAGACCAGCTATCAGTCCGGTGATCCGGGCATTGCCTATAATACGATTGACATCCTGATGAAGGAATTTGTCAACGAATATCAGGCACTCCGTTACGGAGGCACCGATAAAGTGATTGAATACTTTGAAGCTGAATTGAAACGCATCGGCAAAGAACTTGCCGGACAGGAAGATAATCTGACTCAATATAACGTGGACAACCGGATTATCAATTATTATGACGAGACCAAAGAGATAGCTGCCATCAATAAAGAATTTGAATTGCGCGAACAAGATGTCGAGTTTGCTTACAACAGTTCGAAAGCGATGCTTATGGAACTCGAGAGACAGATGGATGCAAACTCCAAGTTACTGATCCATAACGTGCAGTTAGTGGATAAACTAAAACAGACGAGCAATTTAACCGGAAAAATCACTGAGATGGAAACAATTTCATCGCCAAATGACAGTACCGGAACCAAGCTCCAAGCCTACAAAGACCGCTTAGCGCAGAATCGGAAAGAATTGTCAAGCATTGCCAGCCGATACGTGAACGGACAACATTCCAAAGAAGGAGTTGCCCGAAACACCATCGTGGAACAGTGGCTCGACCAACTACTGCTTTTTGAGAAAGCAAAGGCCGAACTGAAAATCGTACAAAAAAGCCGTAATGACCTGAATGCAAAATACACTCACTTTGCTCCGGTGGGCACCACCATTAAGCGCAAAGAACGCATCATCAACTTTACTGAACAGAGCTACCTGACCAATTTAAAGAGCTATAACGATGCCCTATTGCGCAAAAAGAATCTGGAGATGACAGCCGCCATCCTGAAAGTGCTCAATCCGCCTGCCTATCCGATCAATCAAGAATCTGTAGGACGCCGGAAAATTGTAGCGATGGCATGTGCTGGCACCTTCTTCTTTTTAGTAGCAGTATTCCTGTTGATAGAACTGATTGACCGCACCCTGCGTGACACAACCCGTACGCGCAAGTTGACAGGCGGCATTGTACTGGGCTCCTATCCTGCTCCCATGAAGCCCGGCCCCGTCAATAAACAATGTGAGGATATGGCCACCCGTTATATGGGCACCGCTATTCAACGTTTCTTTACCGGACGAGCAGAAGGGCTTCCTTTTATTCTCAATCTTCTCAGTACCGAAGAAGGCAGCGGCAAGTCCTATTTGGCAGAACGCCTTAAGAACTATTGGGAATCGCTTGGCCTGAAAGTACGACTGCTGACCGATGGGGTTGATTTCGACTCCGGTTCACCCGGCTTCATATTATCCCAAAGTCTGAAAGAGATCTATACGCCTCAGTCCGAAGAAATCGTGATTGTGGAATACCGCAATCTGAAGCAAATAAACATACCGACACCCTTGTTACAAGAAGCTCAATTGAACTTATTGGTTGCTTCGGCTATTCTTGGTTGGAAAGCGACTGACAAGGTATTACTCCAAAAGCTCAGGTTACAGATAGGAAAGCCTCCTTATTTCTACCTCAACCGCGCGCCGAAGTACGAAGTAGAGACTTACACCGGTATGCTTCCGCCATATACCTGGATGCGCAAACAGATGTATCGGATCTCTCAACTCGCACTGACAGAAAGGTCTCTATACCGCCTCCACAGCAAGAAAACCTCCAAAGACAATCTCCAGGATGACGATGATGATGAATGATGAAGAAATCTATAAAGAACGGGATCCGGATACATCCGAGCCCGTTTTTTATCTTTTGTTTGCCTCTCAGTTGATACTGATGTTGATGGGGATGTTCATGTCTGTCAAAATGGGTCTGGTCACTCTTCCGATAGTTACCGTATTGGGTGTGATTGCTTTAGGCAGATGCAGCAGCCGGAGTACAGACTGGAAACGGGGAAGAAACTTAATGGCAGGACTTATCCTGATATGGGGGCTCTATTGCCTGTTCGAAGTAGGCAATTCCAATCACGTGCAGGAAGCCTGGAACATAGCTATCACCCAATACTTTTTCTATCCGTTGCTTTGCGCTTTCCTGGTGCCTCTGACCATCCGTAACTATAAAGGGATAGAAGCTCTGCTGCTGATTTGGTCTGTTTTCGTTTTAATAGCCACCCTGAAAGGTTACTGGCAAAAAAATCACGGCTTCAACGAACGGGAACTCTATTTTCTTTACGTATTGGGCGGATATCGCACCCATATCATCTGGTCCGGCATCCGCTATTTTTCCTGCTTTTCCGATGCAGCCAACTATGGAGTCCACGCAGCCATGGCCGCCACCACATTCGGCCTGTCCGCCTTCTTCGTCCGTAAAAAGTGGATGAAGATATACTTCGGTGTCATCACCCTTTGCGCTCTTTATTGCATTGGCATCTCGGGTACCCGGGCAGCCGTAGGCGTACCGTTGGGAGGAATCCTGCTGTATGTTTTAATCTCTAAAAACTGGAAAGGATTTGTGCTTGGAGTCGTTTCACTGTTTGCCGTCTTTTCATTTTTTTACTTCACTAATATCGGAGACAGCAACCAGTATGTACGCAAGATGCGCTCTGCTTTCCGTCCCAATAAGGACGCCTCCTATCAAGTAAGGGTTGAGAATAAGAACAACATGAAAGCATTGATGGCAGTAAGACCCATCGGTTACGGGCTCGGCCTGTCGAAAGGAGCACGTTTTCAGCCCCGAGAACTGATGCACTACCCGCCCGATTCGTGGTTGGTGAGCGTATGGGTAGAAACGGGTATCATAGGACTGGTGCTCTATCTGCTTGTTCATGGAGTACTCTTTGCCTGGTGTTCCTGGCTATTGATGTTTAAGGTGATGAACAAGCGCTTGAGAGGCTTGTTGGCCGCCTGGCTTTGTATGGCTGCCGGTTTCTTCGTTGCCGCCTATGTAAATGATGTGATGCAATATCCCAACTCCATTATCGTTTATACCGGTTTCGCCCTTTGCATAGCGGGTCCTTATATCGATCCCGTGATGCAGAAAGAAGAAGAGGAACTGAAAAAGAAGAAAAATAAGACAGAGCAAGAAGAATTTTATTAATAATTAAAATAGAAATGAATACGATTCACCACAGATTACACAGATTAACACAGATATTTTAATTTAACTCGCAGTAAAA
>ERZ860059.957-NODE-957-length-13726-cov-1.939288_pt1 | contig 13726 bp, 7 predicted proteins | sample MGYA00510113_ERZ860059 | MGnify/ENA primary metagenome ERZ860059 (study PRJEB30046, sample SAMN00715190) | human gut metagenome | study: EMG produced TPA metagenomics assembly of the A metagenome-wide association study of gut microbiota in type 2...
AGAGACAATATAAGGGAGTTTTGGGAGAAGGGGGGGGGAAAGAATGGGCCTCCCCCCGCTATTGCTGATGAATAAAGAGATACAGAAGATGTTGTAAGAGTGAAGGAGCATTTCACTAAACACTCAATATCGATCAGTCATCACAAATACCAATTCTCCTCCTTTCATAATATCCGAATGATATATTCTGAAATTCTCAACAGGTTTGCCATTCAACGTTACCGACTGCACATACTTATTTTCATCCGATAAGCCCTTTGCCTGTACCGTGAATGTTTTATGATTCGGTAATGAAATGGTGACTTCTTCTATCTGCGGTGCTCCTAATATATACTCCCCTCCAATCGGATTTACCGGATAGAATCCCATTGCAGAGAAGATATACCATGCAGACATTTGTCCGCAATCGTCATTTCCGCACAATCCATCCGGTTTGGGCAGATAGAAACGGTCAAAAATCTCACGAATGAGTTGCTGTGTTTTATGCGGTTGTCCCACATAGTTATATAAATAAGCCACATGATGGCTTGGCTCATTGCCGTGTGCATACTGTCCGATAAGCCCCGTTACATCTTGGGTGAATCCTGTATTCTCTTTAGATGATTCCAGGAAAAATAAAGAGTCCAGTTTATTGGCAAACTTCTCTTTACCTCCGAGTTGTTCGATTAACCCTTCCACGTCATGTTGCACGTGCCAAGTATATTGCCAGGCATTCCCCTCCGTATAATCTCCGCCGGAAGTGGCAGCATGTGACAATAACAAGGTGTTAAAAGGAGTACGCCAGTCCCCCTTCGAATCTTTCCCTCTCATCATGGTTGTTGAAGGGTCCAGCAGATTCTTAGGAAGAGCGTTTGGAGAAATAAGCATAATCTTCATCATTCCCCAGCGCTTTAGCCATTTGAGCCACACAATAATCATCATATCCCGATTCCAGTGTCCGGGAAACAGATTCTTTTGGGATAAGATCGAAAGGATAATATCCGTATTGGTCATAAATCTCCCAGTCGGAATGCTGATGACTAACGGTTGAAGTGCCACGAATAGCAGCATACGCCTCTTCCGGTTCAAATCCGCGGAAACCTTTCAGATAGGCATCCACTATGACAGGAATGGCATGATTCCCTATCATACAATGACTCTCCTTTCCCCACAAAGCCCATATCGGCAGATATCCTTGTATTTTATAATGGTCAAGCATACTCTGGATCATACCATCCACCTTTTCCGGACATAGAATCGTATATAAGGGGTGAGCTGCCCTGTAAGTGTCCCACAAAGATAAAGTAGAATAATAACTACCCGTCTTCGAAGTATATATACTATCATTGGCTCCACGATAACGACCGTCTATATCAGCAATGTTGTTAGGTTGGATAAACAGATGATAGAGCGATGTATAAAAGTTGGTTTTCTGTGCATCACTTCCCGTAACTTTCACCCTAGAGAATAGTTGATTCCATTGGTTATGTGCCTTCGTACGGATTCCCTCAAAATTCCATGTCGAATTTTCTTTTTCCAAAGCTGCAATGGCACCCTCTACTCCTACCGTTGAAAGTGCTATTTTCACTTGCAAGGTATCCCCTTTCGCCAGATTGAAATCCAACAGAAGACGTTTCCCTTTCTCCGGATCAACAGAAGATAAGGTATCCTTTACCGTATAGGGTTTATCAAAAGAAATCACATAATAATAGGAACGTTTCACCCAGTTCTCTACCATCTGATGTCCGGTGATGGTATGGTTATCCGGCAGATCCATATCAGCATACAACACATGTTTTTTAAGCCATTCCCGATCCCATACGACTCCGCTCTGCAAGTCTACCAGTAATCCGGATGGTGCATCCGAATGATAAACGTAACGATGAAAAGCTGTCCGTTGGGTAGAAGTCAGTTCGACATCCACATCAAAATCTGTCAGGTGAACAGCATAATATCCGGGAGAAGCCTTTTCTGACCTCTTATCAAACTTACCTTTATAAACATTATTTTCGATCTTCCCACTGAAAGGTAGTAAGAGGATATCACCCAAATCAGGACATCCCGTTCCGCTTAAATGAGCCTGGGCAAAGCCGATGATAGAATCATCCGCAAAATTATATCCGCTGCAATACTTCCAGGCATCATTTCCTGTTTCCGGGCTCGCCTGAATCATACCGAAAGGAACGCATGCTCCCGGAAAAGTATGTCCGTTATCCGCATTGCCTATAAACGGATTCACATATACCGAATAATCGGCATTTACTTTGGGTTGTGTAGTACAACTCAACACCAATAGTCCTCCAACTATATTTAATAATAGGATGGGTATCTTTATTGTCATCTTCATTTGTTTATTACTCATTTCTCATTCATTTGTGTCCTGAAAAGTAATGTTCCATATCCGGGACCATCACACCATTTAGAGCCCCCCTCAATCGGTATTTTGGACATTACACGCCGGGTATAGGGCATATCCAACCCCTTGCGGGTGACATAGTGGTTGTATACAATCTCAAATATCGGGCGAAAGGCTCCTCGTTCTTTCTCCGAAATCACTTGCCAATCGCAATAACGTCCTGATATATCCGTCCAGACTTTGAAAGGAACCGATTCTCCCAGATTATACTTTACCGTATATTCGTAGCCGGTCAGCAAGCGGTTGTCAAGTGCGGCATACATCTTTTCATCACCTTGATTATAACCTGTTTCGCAAACTTCAGACAGATTACCCAATCCGAACATCACGTGGTCCTGATCGCGTCCACTCTCCTGGCACTGCCCGCTTTCACTGATATAATTTTTAATTGTACCATTATCGTGACCATTATAGTAGAAGTCAACAGCCTGATTATACAAAGATTCATCATCCAGGAAAATGCCGAAAGCCATATATGCTTTCGTTGCAGCGGCTCCCCAGTTTCCGTTTGTATAAGGCTTGGCTTTGAAAAAGGTGTCCAGAACCGGAATAAATACCGTACGCAACATGTGCTCCCAGCTTGCAATATCTTTCTTTTCAACCTTGTCATACGTATACTTGATAAGTTCGGCGGCATTGGCTAACATACTTCCTTGTAAAGAAGCACACAGGGGATCATCATTATCATTGGGGCCAATAAGTTTTAATACAGCGCTATACGCATTCAATATTTCGATTGATTTGCGGGCATGGGCTTCCTTTCCTGTAATCGTCCACATCAGAGCATTCAAATAAGCTGCTTTATGGTCATCTTCGCTCGGTCTTTTTGTATAGCTGTTCACTCCCAAGCGGGCTATAACCTCAAAAGGTCCCTGAAGCTGATAATCGGATGAAGCACAAGGATCGGCCTGCAACAATAAATAAGACTGATAAGCCGGATTTATCTTCTGGTCTACATAATGCCTGATTCGCTCCAGGCTCTCCCGGGTATGTAGAATACCCGGATGGATAAATTTATTCTCTTGCGACAGAGCTTGTTTTGCTTCTATTTTCTTCCACCTCATAAGTGCTTCTATATAGTAATAATCAGCATAAATGATAGAAGCATCTATTTCTTCCCCGGCAGGATAATGCCCGGTAGAATGTAATAGAAAGGAAGAGTTCTTCTTTCTACTCTGATAGTGCTCTGAAGATAAGCTATGAAGCATTTCTTTTGCTAATGCATAATATCGTTCGGATCGTTCCGGATCGTCTTCCAATGTTGACAGTTCCAATAAGGCGGACGCTGTTACCGCAGCAGCCGAAGCGTCTTTGGGTGCTACCGGAATATCTGGTGCATCAAAATCCCAGAATGGAATCGGGTCGGCCGGCAAACGACTGATATAAAGATCGGCCAGCTTTTCTGCAAATCGCAAGAAGTCCTTATCACGGGTTTCACGATACACCATCGTATAGCCATAAATAGCCCATGCCTGTCCACGTGCCCACATAGAACGGTCACTATATCCCTGGTGAGTGATTCCTTTTATAAGCCTGCCGGATATGGTATCATAAACGGCCACATGATAATTCAAGAGCCGTCTTGACGAAAGTGATTTTCTTTAGTCACACGAGCATGCGACAATGCCATATCATAATACTTTTTGCCTCCTCCATTCTTTGACGCCCAGAATAATAATTCCAGATTCATCATATTGTCTATGATTGTATTGTGCGGCCAACCATTTTCCGCAACTTTCCACGGCCATGACAGAATAGTTCCGACCCGGGGATTATACAGTTTTGACAGTTCTTCCGCACTTTTGAGAATAACGTCCTTATAATATTTATCCTTTGTCAGACGGTAGGCATTGCCATAACTACAGAATATCTGGAATCCCAGATCATGACTGGTAACTTTATGGGATAAAGGCTCTAACAGTCTGGTGAAATAAACGGCTTTTTCTTTTATCTCTGGTTCCCGGCTATATTCGTAATCATACCATAAAACTCCCGGAAAAAAGCCACTCGTCCAATCATCGACACTCACCATATTCCAATGCAACTTATGAACATCCATGGATCTCGGAATTTTAGAAGAAGTTCCTATCGCTTTTAATGTTTTATGTATTTGCCGATTACAGTAAGCCAGTTCTGTCTCTTGCGCATTAGCTATACAGATAATGCATAAGCCTATCCACAAAGAGAGTATTCTTTTCTTTATCATTTACCTATATTTTAATGATGTATATAATAACAAGAGGGTGTATCGAAAGCCTACAGTAACTCAAGACACACCCTCCCTTTATCCTCTTTTTACCTATTTTTTACCTTATAATTGGGAGGTGATTAGTTTTCTTCCAAATATTTAATCAGTTCCGCCTCGTTTCTAAAGGATTTCATCCATTTAACGGTATAAGGCGATACGCCGTCCGGATATTCAAGATCAGCAATCTTCAACTTGAGAGACATATTGAATGATTGATCCGTAGGTATCGGCTTACCTAACGTGTAACTTGCTCCCGTCACCAAATCCCAGTAATAAACGGTACCATACTCCTTCTCAACGGTAGAATAAGTGCCATGTCCGTGCTGGTTACCTTTATCATTTATTAAAGATCCATATTCGGGAGAGTCAAACGTTATCGCTTTCTTCGCCGGAAGACCTTTTATAACTACCGCTACAATAGGATAATTACCTACGTGGAAGGTTGACTTTCTCTCTATATCACCTCTATATTTTCCATTGCTTTGCAAAGCAGGTGTCACAACCAAATTATCTCCGTCTGCTGCTGTCGTTGCATTGGCCGTAGCGACCTTCCATTCGGTTCCTTTCGCATCAATAGCTCCTTCGCTCGGCGGCATACCCGATTCTGTACGGAACAGTAGTGTGCCATATCCCGGATGGTCACACCACATCGCATCCCCTTCCGGAGAGATTCTTGAGATAACCTGCTGCGTATACGGCATTTCCAGACCTTTGCGAGTTACGTAATGATTGTAAGCAATCTCAAATACAGGCCGGAACTTTCCTCGATCATCATCAGAGATATTATTCCATCTCACTCCCGTCACATCCGTGAAAGGTTCAAAAGGCACATCGTATCCGAGATTATACTTAGCTGTATACTCATACCCTTTCATAAGTCTGTTTTCCGATGCGCTCCAAAGCGTCTCGTTGCCCTGATTATAAGCAATTTCGCAGGCTTCTGCCAGATGTCCTATCCCCAGCATCGTGTGGTTTTGGTCACGTCCGCTTTCCTGACATTGTCCGCTCTCCATAATATAGTTCGTCAAACTTCCGTTGTCGTGCCCCTCATAGAAAAACGTCACCGCTTCGTTATAGAAACTTTCGTCATCCAAAAAGATACCGAACGCCATAAAAGCCTTGATAGCAGCGGTTCCCCAATTGCCGTTTGCATAAGGAGATTTGGCAAAGAAGTTTCTCAATACCGGAATAAATACGTTACGGAACATATTCTCCCAAGACTTGACATCCGTATCCGATACCGAAGGATAAGTATGTCTCATCAGTTCAGCGGCATTAGCAAGAAGAAATCCCTGCAAAGCAGCGCACAGGGGAGCGTCATTATCACTCATATCGATCTCACGCAATGTGCCGGCATAAGCATTCAATATCTCAATCGACTTTTGAGCGTGCGCCGGATTCTGGGTAATACACCACATGATAGCGTTCAGATAAGCAGCTTCGTGATCTTCTTCGCTTGGAGTCTTGGTCGACGAAGTGTTCTGTCCGAAACGTGAAATAACCGTGAAAGGACCTTGAATCTCATAAGTAGACGAAGACAAAGGACTCTGCTGCAACAGTCTGTAACAATCTATTGCCGGAGAAACATTCCCATTCACAAAGTTCTGCATCCGGGTAATGGCAGCTGTCGTATGTAGAATACCGGGATGAACGAACTCCATAGAAGGTCCCACTTCCGTATAGTTGGGATTCGGATTGGGCGGCGGAGGCGTATTATCTTCCTGACACGAAACAAACGTAAACAACAAGCATAATATCGGTAGTATATATTTCATTTTCATATGAATATCATTTTAAAGGTTCAACATTCGATTACCAACCCGGATTGTTACCCAATTCGTGACCATTGGACAAAGAGTTCAGCCACTGCAAAGGAATCGGACGCAATTTAAACTTACTCTCAAACGACTCTTGTGTCAAGGTAGTCTTGATTGTTCCGCCATAAATATTGGAAACATCCCAGTTGTACTTCAACACACGTTCAGCCAGTTTGCCGGTGCGCTGCAAGTCGTTCCAGCGTGATCCTTCACCAAGGAGTTCTTTGGCTCTTTCGTCCAAAATATTATCTATCGTGACATTGGAATAACGAGAAAGCCCACTCTGCGGAGAATGTTTTTCTGCACGGGAAACAACGTAGTTAATATATTTCTCGGCATTAGCCTGATCGTTGTTATTCATCACTGCCGCTTCCGCCGCAATCAGACAAGTTTCCGCCAAACGGAAGAGATAGATATCACGCGTTCCCGAACCGGATTCGTCTTCCCTGTACTCCGCATTTCCATCTTTGAATTTCCAGATAGGAAGACAGGTACGAGAAGTTGCGTTCGTTGTCTGATAAGCGTGTTTGTAGTAATCATCATTCGCCCAATTTGTATTATCCCCCATCGGATAGTTGAACACTTTATATCTTACTCCATTCTTGTCCGTTTCAGCCCAATACTTATATTCAGGATCGGTAGGTACCGGGAAATAGATAATCTTATCGCCTTTGGCGAACACTCCATCTACAGGAGTAGTACACTGGAACCAGTTCTTGCCTGCATCCTTTCCGTCTGTGGAAGTACTCGCATTACCATTCAAAGGACTCATAAAGGTCACAGAAGGACGTCTGTCTTTCTGCCAGTCATACATCATATAAGCAAATTTAGTAGGAATCGCCTCCACATGCATACTCGCATTACCATAATAACTGTCTTTGCCCAATCCCAGCCATCCGCCAATAGCATAAGGCATCATATACCATTGATTCCAGATATTGGTGTTGTAGTTAGCTCCGTCAGCAAAACCGATAGGGAAAATAATTTCATCGTTTATTTCATTCGACTGACGATGAACCATCGCATAGTCGTCCAACAACTTATGTCCGGAATTAAGATACACATCTTCAGCATCCTTGAATGCGTTTTCAAAATCCTTCGGATCGGCATACTCTTCATAACCACGTGTCAGATAAACCAACGCACGGATATGCTTCGCAGCAGCTTTGGACATGCGTCCGTAGTTGGAACCCGTTTGACGCCAAGGAAGAACACTAATGGCTTCTTCCAAATCTGTAAAAATCTGCTGGTAGAAAGCGGCACCATTCGAATACTCGACAGTATAGCTCGGCTCTTTAGACTCGTTGATTTTCAACGGTCCCTGTCCCCAGTTCCTCACAATCTCAAACAAATACCAAGCTCTCAACGCTTTGGCTTCAGCCACAAGCTGTGCCAACGCACTGGGTTCTATTCCATCAGGGTCGTCTGTCTTCAAAATGACACTCTTCGAACGATCGATAGCAGCATTTACATTATTCAACGCATTGAAATAAGAACTCCACATCGCATAAATAGTACCGTTATTTGACTGATAAGTAGTGGTATACTGATTCATTGCCGCTACTTCTGTCGGATAATTCTGTGTGAAGACATCCGTACCTTGTTGTGTAAATATCTGATAAGTAGTAGTATTATAGATATTTTTCAAGTTTGAGTAGCAACCTACAATCAGACTCTCATATCCCCCCTTTGTCTGATAGTATTTGTCCGCTGACTGGCTGGAATGGTTCACTTCGTCCAGAAAATCAGAACAAGCAGTCATTCCAAAAGTAAATAACAGAAGCGTATACTTCAAATATCTTTTGTTTATCATAGATCTGTTTTTTTAAAATGAAATATTAACACCAAGTAAAGCATTCATAGTCATACCGTCCGTATCTCCAATGTTAGTAAGATCAGGCTGTTCGGGATCAAGACCTCTAAACTTCGTAAGAATGAAAGGATTCTGTACAGTCACATAAATACGGGCATTATCCAGTCCCCATTTCGACATCAGTCTCTTGTTCAAAGTATATCCCAGCGTGATATAGGAAACTTTCAGGAAGTCTGTTCTTTCATAAGCGATATTACCTCTGGACCCCATCTGTGAGGGGCGTCCCATGGTATTCGAAGGATTCTCCGGCGTCCAGTAATTAGTTCGCAGATTGTTGAAGTTCTGGCTGTTCCATTCTAATGCGAAGTTCTCAAAGAAACGGTCGTACTGTGTGGCTCCCGCCTGGAAATACATGTGGAATGAAAAGTCGAAATCATAGATTTTGAACATATTTGTCATACCTCCTGTCCAGTCCGGTGTTCTCTTTCCGTCGATGATATAGTCATCGTCCGTCAGCTTGCCATCATTGTTATAGTCTTTAATCTTGAAGTTACCCGGTACACAACCATATTTTGCAGCCTCTTCTTCTTCTCCCAACTGCCATACGCCAATTGTATTTTGAGTCCAGTTCGTATCTACCGGCTTACCGATGAAACGCTTGTCAGAATAGCGTCCTCTCATGCCTTTCAGATGAATGGAATAATTGCTAAGATCTTCTTCATCAGCCAGACTTACGATTTCGTTTTTATTGTAAGCCAGGTTGATGGTCGTATTCCAGGCAAAGTTCTTGGTCACGATATTCGCGGTATTCAATTGCAACTCAAATCCGCTGTTTCTTACGGAACCTACATTCGAAGTAACCGACGAATAACCCAAATGAACAGGAATATTACGTTTCATCAACAGGTCATTGGTAGTACGATTGTAATACTCAATGTTACCCGAAATTCGTTGGTTTAAGAAACCGAAATCAAGACCTACGTTATATTCTGAAGTACGCTCCCAAGTCAGCATCGGATTGGCAATGTTAGCAGGAAGATTTCCTACGGAAGTAGACGTTCCGAACGGATAATATACAGACCCCGAAATGGTACCTTCGGATGCATAAGGAGACACAGAGTTGGTATTACCTGCCTGACCATAACTGAAACGCAGTTTCAGGTTGGACAACCAATCCAGATTCTTGGCAAAATCTTCTTCAGTGATTCTCCACGCAATAGCTGCGGAAGGGAAAAGCGCCCATTTATTTCCTTCGGACAAACGTGAAGAACCATCGTAACGCAAGCTGGCTGTAAGCAAGTATCTATCCATCAACCCATAGTTGATTCTACCTACATAAGACATCATCGTCCACTGACTGAAATTGGAGCTCAAGCTCTCGATAGCTCCCCCATTCAGGTTATACCAAAGTGAATTGAAAGACAAATCCTTGCTTGCACCGTACAATCTGTCGTACTGATACTTTTGAGCGGAGAACACTCCGGTCGCAGTAATAGAATGAACAGACTTCTTCCAAGTATAGTTCACAATGTTATCCCAAATCCAACTCAATGAATTATCTTTCGTCGCATTCGCCTTAGCACCTTTGGCAGTTCCCTGCTGTGCTTTTGTCCACACTCCGATATAATCCCCCATGGAAGTCTGTGTAAAATAAGGAGAAAACGAGGAAGTAAGTTCCAAATTCTCAATAGGTGTTATTTTAAGATAAATATTGCTTTGCAGGTTGAGGCTCTTCACTTGCGAGCGCTGGTTTTGAGAAGTAACCAACGGATTGAAAAGATTATTGCCGGAATATTTCCATATCTCCTCACCTGTCACCAGGCTATTGGGATGTTGAGTAGGACGCATACGGAACACATCACGCAACAAGTCCCAGTTACCTTTTTCACGAATACTGTGAACCGCATACATACTTCCTCCAAAAGAAACATGCTTATAAATAGTAATTCCAATTACCGACTCTATTACCGAACGCAAGTTGTAGCGTGTATATTCTTGCGGCTGAATCATACCGTCTTCAAAATAATAGCCGCCAGAGAAACCGTATTTCACAGCTTCCGTACCACCAATTGCCGACAAGCTATGGTTTGTCATAAAGGCAGGACTGGACACAGCGTCCAACCAATCGAAATACTTACCTTCTTTCACTGCCTGCAATTCGGACGGGTCAGTAAAAATTTGCTCGTCTCTCTTATAAATATAGTTGGGAGCTCCGCCACGGGTAGCCTCTCTCGCCAACTGCACATATTCGTCACCGGACATCATGTCGGGCAAGTTTGTATAAGATCTCACACCAACATAACCGTTATAGGAAATTTTCGGCTTACCAGTCTGTCCTCTTTTGGTCGTTACGATGATTACACCGTTTGCACCACTGGAACCATAGATAGCCGTTGCCGAAGCATCCTTCAGGACGTCAATCTTTTCAATATCGTCCGGATTGACAAAATCCAGATTACCGCCGGGAACCCCGTCAATGACAATCAAAGGAGACGAAGAGGCAGTGATAGAGTTGATACCACGAATCTTTATATCATAGCCTCCACCCGGTTTGTTATTCGAACGTGTGATGGTCACACCGGACAACTCTCCTTGCAACGCACCTGCGGAATTCGTTTTTCCACCTCTAAGCAGAGTTGTATTGGAGACAGAAGCGACAGAACCAGTCAAGTCGGACTTTTTCACAGATCCGTAACCTACCACCACTACTTCGTTCAATGACTTCGCATCTTCACGCAATACAACATTCAGAAAGTTTTGAGCGGATATTTTTATTTTTTGTGTCGTATAGCCAAGATATGAGATTTCAACCTCATCCCCTGCTGCTACTTCCAAAGAGAAATTACCGTTCATATCCGTTATCACTCCCTTTTTTGTTCGGGGAACGATCACATTAGCCCCCACCACAGGAAGGTCTGTTTCATCTTTTACGATACCTGTTATCTTCTTTTCCGAACCGCTTGCGCGTCCGTCTTTGTTTGTAGAAGAGACGTTTGGCTTTTTAGCCAGAATGATATGACGTCCTTTAATGGTATATGACAGGTTGGTCTTACTTGCAACCGCATCCAGGACATCTTTCAAAGAACTGTTCGTTTGATTAATTGTGATTCGTTGTTGCTTGTTGATTTCGTCCGAATCATAGAAAAACAAATAGTTGGCCTGTTTTTCTACCATTCGTAACACAGTCTCGAGTTTTTCATTTTTTACTGATATCGATATTTTCTTTTCCTGCGCATACACGTTACCAACTATACCCTGCAGAATAAATAACAACAAAACAGCAAAGGTTATTTTTGTATTTTTTATGCTTCTTTTTAGGGCAAACCCATAGACAATAGGCTGTTTATTCATACATTTGTAAGTTTTAAGATTAAATACTATTCCGTTCGAAGGAAGTTTAATTTAGGAGATGCGTGCATCTCTCGGAGAGAAGAGGATTCGCCAAAATCTTCTTCTCTTTTTTTAAGGCTAACTACTGTTCATAACAATGTTTTATTAAATTATACGGCTCAATGAATCGTCACTTGCCGATTATTAATACTGTATCGAATAGGGATTGAAATATTAATTATGTCCAAAATGTCTTTGATGCTTTGCCCCCGATAGAAAGTTCCGGTAAACCGACGTTCTTTCAACTTATCAGACTGTATCCGGAAACTGACACCGTATATATTTCCCAATCGGGCTAATATACCCTCCAAATTCTCTTCATGGAAATAGTAATAACCGGAAATCCATAAGGTGTAAAGAGCCGCATCTACTTGAGCCACTTTATAAGAACCTTTGTTTTTGTGATATATATATTGTTGATTCGGAGTTAAAACGGTTAAAGTGTTTACCTTTTCACTAACCAAGCGAATGGAGCCTTCCAATAATGTGGTGGTTACCACGGAATCAGACGGATAAGCATCAACATTAAATTTCGTCCCTAAAGCTTCTATTTCCTGCCCGTTCACAACTACGATAAAAGGCTTGTCTTTCTGCTTGGCTACATTAAAGAATGCTTCTCCTTCCAGATAAACGACACGCTTCTCTTTTCCATATTGCGGATCATAGCGGAAAGTAGTCTGACTACCCATGCTGATTTCTGTGCCGTCTGGCAAAACAACTTTATCGGCTACGATTCCATCGCCACTGACATATCGGGCAACAGGTACGGAAGAAGTATCACCCAACCACCAAAAGAGAACGGAAGTTAAAGCAACAGCTATCATCGCCACCGCTGCATAAGCCTGAACTTTCCGGAAGAGAGTGTATATTTTCCTCGGAGCCTGTTTCTGTTTCTTTTCCAGTAACCGCTGCCAGCTCTGATCCATATCAATATTATTTCCTTTAGACAAGCAAGCGTCATAGACCATCTTTGCCTCAAAAAAGATCTGTTTATTTTCAGGCGTTTCATTCACCCAATCATAAAACTGATTGATCTCTTTCTCATTCAACGAGCCTTTCAAAAATCCTATTATTAAATCTGAAGTCATGCTTTCCATATATAAATAGATATTATTTTCCTGTTTTTATATATGTAACGAGCAATCAGCAGGAATTACTCACCGACTTCTTTATTTTTTTTGAATTTTATTTTCCGAGACTGCGAAGAATAGAAATAAATCAGCACTAAACGAACATGAATAGATAGACGAAAGCAGTCTGAAGCTCTTTTCGTAAGAAAAGTAAGGTTCTGTATAATTGGTTTTCTACTGTCCTGGTGGATAAGTTTAATCTCTCGGCAATTTCCGCCGCTTTAAGTCCTTCCATATAAGATAACAGGAAGATTTCACGTCTCTTTTCGGGCAGTTCATTTATTTTTGCCATCACATGTGCCATTAAGTCTTTCCTCATAAACAATTCATCAGCACCGTCATAAAAACTCAACTCATCTAATTTGAGCTGGATAGCACGCTTGTCGGCAAACTCCTGTTCGAGATTAATACGACGCAAATGATCGATACAGGCATTCCGGACAGCAACAAACAATATATTTTTAACCTCTGATTCAGATAACAGAAATACTTGTTTATCCCATATTCTAAGAAATACATCCTGCACAATATCTTCTGCAAAAAAAGGAGAAATAAACTTCCCAGCAAAACGCAACAACATGGGCGCATATTGCATATACAGTTTCTGATAATTATTTATATCATTCACATGTTCATTTTTCATTTCAGTATTCTACAAGGCCAAAGTGTATTAATAATCATCATCAGAGAAAACAGCCAATCATGTTGGTGGCGACAAAAATAGATATATTCTCGTTATAAACAAAAAAGATGAGAACCGTTTTTTCTTTCATCCTGACTATATATTCATAGAATATGCAATAAAGCCCAAACCTTGCAAATTTCCGTTCTCATTTGCCCCATTTACACAAATAAAAACTATCTTTGCGTTTCAGAATCCCGAAAGACGAAAGAAATGGAGCAAATAGACAACCTAAAAGAGCTTATCAATCA
>ERZ860059.967-NODE-967-length-13604-cov-1.861244_pt1 | contig 13604 bp, 10 predicted proteins | sample MGYA00510113_ERZ860059 | MGnify/ENA primary metagenome ERZ860059 (study PRJEB30046, sample SAMN00715190) | human gut metagenome | study: EMG produced TPA metagenomics assembly of the A metagenome-wide association study of gut microbiota in type 2...
CACGGGAGGGGGGAGAAGTCGGTGTTTCTGAAAGCGGAAGCCGCCAGTACCCGCCGTGCCAAAGGCCGTGAGCAGAGAGTCGAACACATTCATTCCGCCCGCCAGCAGGAAGCAGAGCTCCACCACCGTGAGCGCGAAATAGATGCCGTACAGGATCTTGGCCGTAGACTGCCCCTTCGGCACCAGCTTGTCCGCCTGCGGGCCGGGGCTTTCCGCCTTCATCAGGTTGACGTGGGAGCCGCCGGTCAGGGGCAGCAGGGAGAGCAGGAACACCAGAACGCCCATGCCGCCGATCCAATGGGTGAAGCTGCGCCAGAGCAGGATGCCGTTGGGCAGGCCCTCCACACCGGGCAGGATGCTGGCACCGGTGGTGGTGAAGCCCGAAACGGTCTCAAACATGGCGTCCACGGGGTTCGGGATGCAGCCGGTGAGGACGAACGGCACTGCGCCCATGATACTGATGGTGATCCAGCTCAGGGCGGTGGCCGCAAAGCCCTCCCGCATATAGAACACCTTGCTGCGGGGCTTGATGGCCTGCAGGGCAAAGCCCAGCGCCCCACTGATGGCCGCCGTCAGCAGGAACACGCCCATGACGGCCCACTCGGCGTAGATGAGGCTCGTCACCGCCGGGAGCAGCAGCAGTGTACCCTCTATCATCAGGATGTAGCCCAGCAGACGAAAGACGATCGCATAATTCATACGTTCTGTCCCCCGTTACTCTTCCACGATGTCCCGCAGGTCGTGCAGGCCGTGTTCCAGTGTGACGACGATGACGTTGTCGCCCACCTGGATCTGGTCGCCGCCGCGGGGGATGAGGATGTTGTCGCCGCGGGTGATGCAGCAGAGCAGCAGATTCTTTTTCAGATGCAGCTGGCTCAGCGGCACGCCGGTGGCCCGGCTCTCCTCATGGACAGTGAATTCCAACGCTTCCACGCGGTCGTCGAGGATGCGGTAAAGGGTCTTGATGTTGTTGCCGGCCTCGTTCTGCAGGGCGCGGACGTACTGCACGATGTAGTCGCAGGTCATGTACTTGGGGTAGACGATGCTGCCCAAATCGAGCCCGGCCAGAATATCGTCGAACTCGAGGCGGTTGATCTTCGTGACCAGCTTGCCCTTGGAGTGCTTTTTCGCAAACAGGGTCAGCAGCACGTTTTCTTCGTCGATGTTGGTCAGCGCCACGAAGGCTTCGGTGGATTCCAGACCTTCCGAGAGCAGGAAGTCGCGGTTGGAGCCGTCCTCGTTCAAAATTTGTGCCTCAGGCAGGGACTCGGCCAGAACATTGCAGCGGGCCGGGTCCCGCTCGACGATGCGGACGCGGACGTGATTTTCCAGCAGTTCCTGACTCAGATAATAGGCGATGGCGCCGCCGCCCACGATGAGGGCGTTGCGCACCGGCCGCACCGGCATATTGATACGCTGGAAGAACTCGTGGGCCTTCTCCTGCGTGGCGAGGAAGGTGACCTGGTCGCCGTTCTGCAGCACAAAGTTACCGTTGGGGATGATGACCCCGCCGTCACGCTCCACCGCGCAGACCAGAATGTCGCTCTTGAGGCGGGTGGGGATCTCGTGGATGGCCACCCCGATCAGCCCCTGCCGCTCGGTCAGCGCAAACTTGATGAGCCGCACCCGTCCGCCCGCGAAGGTATCGATCTTGCTTGCGCCCGGGAACCGCAGCAGATGGGAGATTTCCTTGGCCGCTGCCATTTCGGGGTTGATGATGGCCGAGATGCCGATCTGCTTCTTGATAAAGTCCAGCTCATGGCTGTAAGACGGGTTGCGCACGCGAGCGATGGCGTGGCAGTGGCCCGCCTTTTTGGCGAACATGCAGCACAGCAGGTTCAGCTCGTCCGATCCGGTGACTGCGATGAACACGTCCGCTTCCTCCACGCCAGCCTCGGACAGGGTGGTGATGGACGAACCGTTGCCGAGGATGCTCATCACATCGTAGGACTCCCCGATATGCTCCACACGGGCCTTGTTCGTATCGATAACGGTCACGTTGTGACCCTCTTCACTGAGCTGCCGCGCCAGCGCTGTGCCGACCTTGCCGCCGCCCACCAAAACGATCTTCATAGAATAACCCTTTCTCTTCTCCTGCGCCGTCTGGGCGCTATTGAATAGATTATATCACATCTCAGGCAAAACATCTACAAAATCAGCCCTCCTGCCGGTTTTATCCACCACAAAGCGCAGTTTTGGCGGAAAAACGGCCCCGGGACACACAGATCCCGGGGCCGTTCTCAGCGATTCAGGTATTTCAGTACCGCTCCACGCCGTCCTTGGTGACGAGGGCGTAGACCAGCGGGGCTTCCTCGGGCTTTTCGGGGCCGTAGACGAGGCCGCTGCGGTACTCGGCGGCGGCAGCGTCGAACTTATCCGCCGCGCCGTAGAAGGTGGCGAGGCTCTCGCCCTTGTGGACGTAGTCGCCGCGCTTCTTGTGGAGGGTGATGCCGGCGGCAAAGTCCAGCGGGTCGCCCTTCTTCTGACGGCCTGCGCCCAGCAGAACGCTGGCAGAGCCGATCTTCTCGGCGTCGTTGGCGACGATGTAGCCGTCCTTTTCGGCCAGCAGCTCATAGCTGGCGGCGGGCTTCTCAAAGAGGCTGTAGTCGTCCAGAACGCGGGTGTCGCCGCCCTGGGCCGCGAACATCTCCTTGCACTTTGCATAGGCAGAGCCGTCCGCGATGACAGCCTCGGCCATGGCGCGGCACTCGGCGGGGGACCCCTTATCGGCCAGCACCAGCATATTCGCAGCCAGCTGCAGGCAGACCTCGGTCAGGTCAGCGGGGCCGCGGCCCTTGAGCACGTCCATGCTCTCCATGACCTCAAGGCTGTTGCCGATGTTGTGGCCCAGCGGGGTGTCCATGTCGGTGATCATAGCGGCGACGCGGCGGCCATGATGGGTGCCGATGGAGACCATCAGCTTGGCCAGCTCGATGCTCTGGTCCACGGTCTTCATGAACGCACCGGTGCCGGTGGTGACGTCCAGCAGGATAGCATCGGAGCCGGAGGCCAGCTTCTTGGACATGATGCTGGACGCGATGAGGGGGATGCAGCTGACGGTCGCGGTGACGTCGCGGAGGGCGTACATCTTCTTATCTGCCACGGCGATGCCTTCGCTCTGGCCGATGACCGACAGGCCGATCTTATTCACCTGTGCAAAGAACTCCTCCTGCGAGAGGGCGGTCTTTGTGCCGGGGACGCTCTCCATCTTGTCGATGGTGCCGCCGGTGTGGCCGAGGCCGCGGCCGCTCATCTTGGCGATTTTGACGCCGCAGGCCGCGACGATGGGCGCGATGACCAGCGTGGTCTTGTCGCCCACGCCGCCGGTGGAGTGCTTGTCCACCTTGATGCCCGGGATGGGCGAAAGATCCACCATGACGCCGCTGTGGGCCATGACATCGGTCAGCTCAGCAGTCTCCTCGTCGGTCATGCCGCGCAGATAAACTGCCATCATCCAGGCCCCCATCTGAGAATCGCCTACTTCGCCGCTGACGAAGCCGTTGACGATGGCTTCCAGCTCCTCGCGGCTGTGGGTGCCGCCGTCCCGCTTCTTGGCGATCAAATCGTAAATGCGCATAAGGTCACGCTCCTAAATAATATTCTCCGCCGACGGCCCGGGCCGCGCTGCCCCGCCTCCGGCAATAGTATGACATTGTAATTCAAGTATAGCAAATTTTCCCGCAAAAGCAAGCGCTGTTTTGTGGAATCTGTTGAAAAAGAAGCAAAAAGGGCGCAGCCGCCCGGAAAAGCAGCTGCGCCCGGAAAATATGCTCGAATCAGCGGGAACCCTTGTCGTAGGGGATACCCTCGGCCTTGGGAGCCATGCTGTTCTTGGAGGTAAAGGCCAGAATGACCATGGATGCCACGAAGGGCATCATGTTGTAGATGTTGCTGGACCAGTGGAGCTGTGCGAGGAAGGTGGAGTCGGCGATGTTGGCCAGACTCTTGAACACAGCAAAGAACATGGCTGCGCCGCAGATGTTGAAGGGCTTCCACTGACCGAAGATCATAACGGCCATGGCAAGGAAGCCTGCACCGGCCACGCCGACCTCGAAGTTCCAGGTCTGGACGGGAGGCACGATATAGGCCAGACCGCCGATGGCACCCAGAGCGCCCGAGATGATGACGCCCGCATACCGCATCTTGTAGACGTTGATGCCCACAGAGTCCGCAGCCTGAGGATGCTCGCCGCAGGCGCGCAGACGCAGGCCGAAGCGGGTCTTGTACAGCACGATGTAGCTGATGATGAGCAGTGCGATGCCCAGCGGGACAAAGATGCTCAGCTCCAGGCCGCCGATGCTGAACAGGAAAGGCTTGTTGGAGTAGTTCAGCTTGGCGCTGCCGCTGTCGCTGAAGTTCTTGGAGATGACCACAGCCACCGCCGTCGCCAGCAGGTTCAGGGCCGTGCCGCCGATGGTCTGGTCCGCTTTCAGATTGATGGACGCGAAGGCCAGCAGCAGGCTGTAGACCATGCCGGCGATAGCCGCCGCCAGCACAGCGATGATCACGGTGGCGAAAGCCGGCATGCTCGCGGGCAGCATGGTGAGGGTGAGGACGCCCGCCACACCGCCGATGACCATGATGCCTTCCAGTGCGATGTTGATGATGCCGGAGTGCTCACTGAACATACCGCCCAGAGCGACCAGCATCAGCACGATGCCATACAGCAGAGTATACTTGATGAGAAGCAGCATATCACTTGCCCTCCTTCTTGGTTTCGGTCTTAGCAGGGGCAGGCTCTGCATTCACGTTGGTCTTGTCCGCATTCTTGAACAGCATGGAGTGGATCTTGCCACGGAACAGCATGGAGAATGCGCACAGGTAGATGATGATACCGCTGATCAGGTCGGAGATCTCGGTGGGGTAATACTTGGTGGACAGGAAGGAGCCGCCGACCGAGATGTGGGAGATGAAGAGAGCGGAGAAGATGGTGCCGATGGGGTTGGAGCTTGCCAGCAGGGCCACAGAGATGCCGTTGAAGCCCATGGCCGGCAGGCTGGTGGAGTTCAGCGGGTTCCACTGAGAGACGTTGGACAGGTAGTAGAGTCCGGCGCCGAAGCCTGCCAGAGCGCCTGCAATGGCCATGGAGAGGATGATGTTCTTCTTCTCGTTGATGCCGGCGTAGCGGGCGGCGCTCTTGTTCAGGCCGACGGCCTTCAGCTCATAGCCAAAGGTGGTCTTGTTCAGGATGACCCAGATCAGAATGGCGACTGCCGCAGCGAGGAAGATCGCGATGGTGGTGCTGTTGGTCTGGAACATCTTGTTCAGGCCGAAGTCCGGGATGAGGGACTGGGACAGTTCGGCGCTCTTTCCGAGGTTCAGGGTACGGGTGTTGCGCACGTCGTACATGGGGCCGGTGCCGTTCTGGTAGATAAGCTCATTGACCAGATACAAACCGATCCAGTTGAACATAATAGAGGTGATGACCTCGTTGATGTTGAAGTAAGCCTTGAAGAAGCCGGGGATAGCGCCCCAGATGCCGCCGAGGATGGTGGCAACGATCAGGCAGACATACCAGGGCATCTTGAGCATGATGGCGCAGTAGAGAGCGCCGTAAGCGCCCAGCGTGTACTGACCGGCAGCACCGATGTTGAACAGGCCGGTCTTGAAGGCGAAGGCCACGGACAGACCGGTCATGATGAGGGGTGCTGCGTTGGCCAGCTCCTTGCCGACGCCGTAAGGAGCGTCATGGAAGCCGCCCTTAATGATGCGGACAAAGCCGTCGCCCCATGCGTGGGCCGGGTTGATGGCCAGCAGCACGAGGAAGCCCACAGCCATGCCGATGACGATGCACAGCAGCGCGGCCAGCACACTGGTGATGGAGCTGTTGAGGTTGCTGTGGGAAAGTTTTTTCTTGTTCATTTATTTGCTCTCCTTTCCCTGCTTGCGTGCGCCGGCCATGTAGAGGCCCAGCTCCTGCACAGTGGTGGTCTTGGGGTCGAACTCGCCCACGATCTCGCCCTCGTACATGACGAGGATGCGGTCGGACAGGTTCATGACCTCATCCAGCTCGAGGCTGACCAGCAGGACAGCTTTGCCCTTGTCGCGCTCGGCGACGATCTGGCGGTGGATGTATTCGATCGCGCCGACATCCAGGCCGCGGGTGGGCTGAACAGCCACCAGCAGCTTGGGGTCTTTGTCGATCTCGCGGGCGATGATGGCTTTCTGCTGGTTGCCGCCGGACATGCTGCGCACGATGGTGGAGCTGCCCTGACCGCTGCGGACGTCGTACTGAGCGATGAGCTTATCGGAGTACTCGCGGACTTTATCGGACTGGATGAAGCCGCCCTTCTGGAACTCGGGCTGCCAGTAGCGCTGGAGCACCATGTTGTTCTCGAGGCTGTAATCCAGCACCAGACCGTGCTTGTGGCGGTCTTCGGGGATGTGGCTCATGCCGTCCTTCGAGCGCTGGCGGATGCTCTCGCGGGTGATGTCCTTGCCGTCCAGCGTGATCTTGCCGCCCGACAGTTTTTCGAGACCGGTGAGTCCGTAAATGAACTCGGTCTGGCCGTTGCCCTCAATGCCCGCCAGACAGACGATCTCGCCTGCGCGGACCTGGAAGGTGACGTCCTTGACGGAGTCCTTCTTGCGCTGGTCGTTGTGGATGGTGACACCCTCCACGTCCAGCACGACATCGCCCGGGTGAGCGGGCTTTTTATCGACCTGAAGCTGGACATCACGGCCGACCATCATGCGGGAAAGCTCTTCCTTGGTGGTGTCCTTGATGTCCACGGTACCCATATACTTGCCCTTGCGCAGGACGGTGCAGCGGTCGGCGACCGCCATGATCTCGTTGAGCTTGTGGGTAATAAAGAGGATGGACTTGCCCTCCTTCTTGAACCCGCGCATGATCTCCATCAGCTCGTCGATCTCCTGCGGGGTCAGCACAGCGGTGGGTTCGTCGAAGATGAGGATCTCATTGTCGCGGTAGAGCATCTTCAAAATCTCCACGCGCTGCTGCATACCGACCGAAATATCACTGATGAGCGCATCGGGGTCAACACGCAGGCCGTACTTCTCGCTCAGGGCCATGACCTTCTTGCGGGCCTCGGCCTTCTGCAAAAAGCCCAGCTTGTTGGGCTCCACGCCCAGAATGATGTTGTCCAGCACGCTGAAGCACTCCACCAGCTTGAAGTGCTGGTGGACCATACCGATGCCCAGTGCATTTGCATCGTTGGGGTTGCGGATGGCGACCTCTTTGCCGTTTTTGAGGATCTTACCCTCCTCCGGCTGATACAGACCGAACAGCACGCTCATCAGGGTGCTTTTGCCTGCGCCGTTCTCGCCCAACAGGGCATGGACCTCACCTTTGCGCAGCTGCAGGGTAATGTCGTCGTTTGCCTTGATGCCCGGGAACTCCTTGGTGATATGGAGCATCTCGATCACAAAATCCTCTGCCAATCTGCTCACTCTCCTTTCGTGTCCAAACGACACTTATACTATTGTAATGCCCATTATACCGTATTTTTGCTGTTTTGCACACTTCTTTTTGAAAATTTAGTGTTTTGCCATATCATAAGTATTACTTTTGTGCATTTTGACAGGCATTCCTTCATCGTCTTGAAAAAAGCATACAAAAAAGGCGGGACGCCCTTTGCAAAGCGTCCCGCCCGGGAAGTTTCTGATTACTGGATGTAGTTGACGGTGGTGAACTCGCTGACGGTGGGCTTGGTGCTGTCGTCAGAGCTGTTGTCCACAGCGATCTCGCCGCTCTTGATCTTCTCCTTCAGTGCCTCGTACTCGTCGGTGGTGAAGGTCTCGAAGTTCCAGCTGTCAGCATCGGTGGGCAGGCCGACGTAGTCGCCGTCCTCCAGACCGAAGTTGCCGTTGGAAGCAGCGATGTCGCTCCAATCGCCTGCCTCGATGTCGGACAGAGCAGTGTTGACAGCCTCGGTCAGGCCCTTCATTGCAGAGGTGATGAAGGGGTTGTAAGCGAAGGAGCCGTCTGCCACGCCGTTGACACCGATGTAGTTCTGGTCAACGTCAACGCCGACAACATAGCCGTTGCTCTTCAGAGCAGCCTCAACAGCGGAGGTGTAGATGCCGCCGCCGCAGGCGAAGACGACCTGGGTGCCGTTGGAGTACCAGCCCTCCATACGGGAGGTGATGTTTGCATCGCCGTAGAACTGGCCGCCGTAGAAGTAGTTGATGTCGATGTTGGTGCCCAGCTCCTGAGCAGCAGCGTCAGCGCCCTGCACATAGCCGTAGCCGTAACGGATGACAGCGGGGACAGCCATGCCGCCGAGGAAGCCCAGCTTGGTCTTGCCGTCCTTAACGACAGCGTAGCCAGCCAGATAACCTGCCTGCTCCTCCTTGAAGGTGATGCAGTAGCAGTTTGCGGGGATGGCGTCGGTACCGATGTCGCCCTGGGTGACATCGATAGCGATGAACTTGACATCGGGGTACTGGTCAGCAGCCCATGCCAGGGAAGCGCCATACAGGTAGCCGACGCAGACGATGACATCAGCGCCGTCGTTGACAGCCTGACGGATCATGGTCTCGCGGTCCTCATCGGAAGCGTCAGCCTCGGGGATGTAGTACTGGCAGTCATCGCCCATGTAGCCGGAAACAGCGGTCCAGCAGGCCTGGTTGAAGCTCTCATCGTCGATGGTGCCGGTGTCGCAGGTCAGAGCGACCTTCACGATCTTCTCGCCGCCCTCAGCGGTGGAAGCGGCTGCGCTGGTGGAGGCAGCTGCAGAGGAAGCAGTGGAAGAAGAAGAACCGCCGCAGGCAGTCAGAGCAGCGGCAGCAGCAGCGGCGCCAGCCACTGCCAGGAAGTTACGACGAGAAATCATCATAATGAAAACTCTCCTTTTATTTTAATATAATCGCGTTTTGTTGACGAAATGTGCGCACTTGCACATTTACTGGCTCAAGTATAGCGGGAAGAAGTGACAGATGCAAGCCTTTTCCGATTACAAAACATTTACAATTATTTTATCAAAATTGTATAAAAATCACACTTATCCCGGAAGATCCGCTCCGCCCGGCCTTTTTCGCGCAGCTGCGTTCAGTCTTCCACGGCCTTGTTGCCTGCCACGTTGGAGGGGCCGAAGCCGAAGGGCAGCAGCTCGTCCATGCTGCGCTCTATGAAATCGTCCGGGCTTTTTGCCATGATGACATTCAGCTCCGGGCCGCCGAACTCGAACAGCGCCTGGCGGCAGACGCCGCAGGGCGAGGTGATCTGCTTGTTGACTTCGCCCCGGCGCGCACCCACCACGGCGATGTCGGTGAACCTGGTCACGCCCTCGGCCACGGCCTTGAACAGGGCCGTCCGCTCGGCGCAGCTGGTGGGGGTAAAGGCGGCATTCTCCACGTTGCAGCCGGTGAAGATGCGGCCATCCTCGGCGCGCAGGGCAGCACCCACCATAAAGTCGCTGTAAGGCGCGTAAGCCCTCTCCCTGGCCGCAAGGGCCATCCGGATGAGCTCCTGCTTTTCTTCCAGAGTCAGTTTTGTCATGGTCAGTTCTCCTTTTTGCAATTTGCAGATATAGCGTTCTTCGTCCTGTGGGACGAAGCCAATGGATTCAAACATTTTCTGCGACTGGGTATTGAAGGAATAGATGTGCGCGAAGCACTCCGCCAAGCCCCTTTCCCGAGCCAGCTCCAGCATTTTTTCGATGACCTTCCGCCCGATGTGTTTATTCTGGTACTCCTTGCAGATGACGATGGCCAGCTCGCCTGTCGTCCGCAGGCTGACGTCACCACAAAGCACACCCCGATACTCGATATAAAACAGTTCCCCGTGTGTGTCCAGATAATGATACATCCGCTTCAGCAGCGGCAAATTATAAACGGAGTCCCTGTTATCTACCTGTTTGCAGAGCTGTGCATCCTGATACCACGCAAGTGCTGTATCGTAGGCCGGATAATACGGAACAAGCCGGATGTTCCCCTCCACAGAAATCGGACTGCGCACCATGTTCACTGTTTCTCTGTTCATCGGCCTCATTCCCTTCTGTGTCGTGTATTTAAGTATAAATCATTCTTTTAAGAAGTGCAAGCGGCGATAATTACGCAGCATTATGCAATGACAGCTCTTGCATTTATCATTACAAATGAATATAATAGAATTACAAAGGAGGCGCATCAGAATGGCAAATGCAGTCAACGTGAATTTTCGGATGGACCCCGACCTCAAGCGGAGCATGGAGGAGGTCTGCGCCGAGATGGGGCTTTCGATGACGACAGCCTTCACGATTTTTGCAAAGAAAGTGTCGCGCGAGCATCGGATTCCCTTTGAAGTCTCCGCCGATCCCTTCTATTCCGAAAGCAACATCAACCATCTCCGTCAAATCGTCCATGATATTGACACCGGCAAAGCCAAGCTCACCGAACATGAACTGCTCGAGGTGGACTGATGAGGCTGCTGTGGGAAGAGGAAGCGTGGGAAGATTATTGTCTTTGGCAGACGCGGGACAAAAAGCTGCTGAAGCGAATCAACTCTCTCATAAAAGACATTCAGCGAAACACCTATGAGGGCATCGGCAAGCCCGAGCCTTTGAAGGGAGATTTGAGCGGATGGTGGAGTCGGCGTATCGACGACACCCACCGCATCGTCTACCGGGAGCAGGATGGAAACATCATCATTGCGTCCTGTTACGGTCATTACACGGATACCTGAAAAGCAAAAAGACTGCTGTCGGCCGACAGCAGTCTTTTTGTATTATGGTTAAATCAATACTCCGCGCCCAGTGCGACCTTCATCATATCGGTGAAGCTCTTCTGGCGCTGCTCTGCGGTGGTGATCTCCGGGGAGACAAAGCTGTCGGAGATGGTCAGCAGGCAGGCAGCGTTCTTGCCCAGCACCTCGGCGTTGGCGAACAAAGCAAAGCTCTCCATCTCCACACAGAGGCAGCCGCGCTCGTCGCGCAGCAGCTCCCAGTAGGTGGGCTTTGCGTCGGAAGGCTGACGGTAGAAAACGTCGGAGGAGTGGATGTTGCCCTCGATGAGCTTGATGCCCTGCTTCTTGGCGGAGGCGCGCAGCTTGTCATTCAGCTCCTCGCTGGGGAAGGTGATGTCGTGGTCGTTGCCGCTCTGGACGCGGGCATAGTTGGACTCACTGACCGCACCGGTGGCCAGCACAGTGTCGAACAGCTTGGCGTCGGCAGTGTAGCTGCCGGCGGAGCCGATGCGGATGATGTTGTCCACATCGTAGAACTTGAACAGCTCGTAGGAATAGATGCCGATGGAGGGCATCCCCATGCCGCTGCCCATCACGCTGATGGGACGGCCCTCGTAGGTGCCGGTAAAGCCCAGCATCCCGCGGACGCCCGTCACCTGACGGACATCCTTCAGGAAGGTGTCAGCAATGAACTTTGCACGCAGGGGGTCGCCCGGCATCAGGACAGTCTTTGCGAAATCGCCCTTTTCGGCGCTGATGTGAGGAGTAGCCATAACAATTATCTCCTTTTTATAAAATTATTTCTTCCCCGGGAATACGTTCTGCGGGGGAATGTACGAACCATTGAGACGTATCTCAAAGTGGCAGTGGTTGCCGGTGGAACGGCCCGTGCTGCCCAGATAGCCGATGAGCTGGCCCTGCTTGACGGTCTGGCCCGCACTGACGGTCAGGGACAGGCAGTGTGCATACACAGAGCTGTATCCGCCGCCGTGGCTGATGATGACCGAGTAGCCATAGCCCGTACCTGCACCGGCCTTGTTGTAACCCGCCTTGGTGACGGTGCCGCCTGCGGAGGCGTAGATGGGCGTACCGGCCGGGGCGCAGATGTCCACGCCCTTGTGGCGTCCGCCGTACCAGCGCGAGCAGTAGCGGTAGTTCGGCACAGGCCAGATGAACTGGCCGCTTCCGGTGATGTACTTGGTGCTGGAAGTCACCTTCTTGGTGCCTTTGACCACCTTCTTGTTCACCGGCTCCTTGATGACCTCGGTGGAAAGCACGCTCTGGTCCACAAGGATATTGTTGGTGTCGTAGACGTTCTGGAGGGTCACACGGCGCAGACCGTTCTGGCCCTCCTGGAGCACCTTGGTGGTTCCCTTCGTATATTCGTTGGATCTTGTCGTCTCCGTGGAGAATGCGATCTCTTCCTCACGGGTCTCGATGCGGGTGATGCGCACCTCAAGGCCAGCCTCTTCTTTGGTGATGACGAGGTGGTCGCCCTCAAGGATGCTGGACGTCTCGCTCAGCGGTTCACCCTTGAACGCCGGGTTGAGGGCGCACAGCTCACGGAAGGTCAGGTCATTGTTATGTGCGATGGACCAGAGGGTGTCGCCCGCCTTGACGGTGTAGACCTTCTGGGCCTGCTTCACGCCCACCAGCTCCTGCCGGACGGTCTCAAAATCCTGCAAGCCTTCCTTGAAGTAGAGGCCGTCTTCCAGCGTGACCTGCTTGTTGAAGCCCACGCTCACATTGGGGTCGTCCCCTTCTTCCTCGTATGGGTCGAGCATGGCGGCGAGGTAATCCCGCAGCGCGTTGCCGTCGCTGCACACCGCCGTCAACTCGCCGTCCAGATAAAGAGCCGTGCCTTCGCTGATCTGGTCGCCGGCGCTCTGGATGATGGCGTTTGCCATCTCGTTTTCGTCCATCATGTGGTGGGCGATGGCGAGGGTGTAGCTCGGCTCGATGGTCCACTCGGTCTTGTCGGTGCCGGCGTAGCTGATACGCTCCATCACGTCCTCGCGGGCCGTGTTGAAGACGTCCTCATTCGCCACATAGCCCACGGTTTCGCCGTTGACCCGGACGGCCAGTGCATAAGGCTGGTGGATGACATATTGGAACACTGCTGCGCCCAGCGCCAGTGCGCAGATGGGCAGGGCATACATCGCCATGCGGGGCAGCAGACTGAGGTTGCGGCGGACGCCGTTTTTGAAGTAGTGGACACTGGCCTCAAATGCTGCACCGAAGCCCTGCTCCCTGCGGATGCGGTGGGCATGGATGAGAAGGGACACGGTGCCCTTTGCAAACAGCACGATGGGACCAAACAGGTCTTTGGCCACCTGTGCTGCGCCGGGGAACGCCGTCTCCGCCAGAGCCTTTGCAAAGCGGCGGATGCCTCCAGCAGCCCAGAGAGCGGCGTACTTGACGGCACGTCCCACCCGCACGGCAGCATACTCCGCGCCAAAGCCCAGTGCGTAGAGCACTGCGCCAACGCGCAATACCAGCTTCGACGAGCGCAGCTTCCGGGCGGCATTGTCCAGCCGGTGTCTGCGGCGGCGATACCGCCGGTGACGGCGCAGCAGATGGACGCACTGGAGCTGCGCCCAAAGCGAGCGCAGCTTTGCGCGGAAGCCGGTGTGCCGCGGCGCAGCGGCTGGCTCGTCCTGCCGCGTTTCAGTTGTTTTATCTTCCAGCAAAAAGGATGCTCCTTCCTGTATCTTCAGGAGATTCTGATCTGTCTCTTTTCTCTGTTATCGACACGCTGCCGCATCAGGACAGCTTTTTTGACAAGAATAACTCTATTTATTATACACCCTGCCAGCGCCGAAACAAGCATTGACACAAAATTTGGGCTTAGCTTTCACTTACTTTTCACGAAATACACAAATTCAGACAAGAAGCTTTGCCATATCCTCCGGCAGCGGGCTTTCCACCGTCACCGGCCTCAGGGTCGTCTCGTCCACCGGCACTTCGATGCGGATGCCGT
>ERZ860059.988-NODE-988-length-13180-cov-2.043200_pt1 | contig 13180 bp, 13 predicted proteins | sample MGYA00510113_ERZ860059 | MGnify/ENA primary metagenome ERZ860059 (study PRJEB30046, sample SAMN00715190) | human gut metagenome | study: EMG produced TPA metagenomics assembly of the A metagenome-wide association study of gut microbiota in type 2...
GCCGGTGCCCTTCCGCTCGACAAACTTGAGGCGTTTATCAACGCTCCTTTGCAAGGAAACTAAATGAAGCCTCTCTCTTTAATCGTCTCTGCGGTTTCAGCAGCGCTTCTTCTTTCCGGATGCGGGTCACTCACGGGGTTCTCCAATGCGAAGACAGATTTTGCCTGTGCCGATTTATCCGGTGGTCCTTCCTGCAGAAACATCTCTCAAGTCTATGAAGAAAACAATCCAACAACACCTGTGGTGTTGGCTGCTTCGGAAGAAGAAGACTTTGTTCAGCCGTTTTTTGAGCCGAATCAGACAACTGGAAAACAGGAAGTGAAGACTGACGCCGGCTCCGTTTCCGCCGAGCAAGTTGAACCCTCTGCTGTCGAACGCACTTCCGACTTTGTCACGATTGTTCCCGCTCGTCCTTGGCGTAAGCCCGAAACCGTACTTCGTGTGTGGCTCGCACCTTTCCACGATAAGTTAGGCGACCTGCACGACCAGCGGTACCTCTATGTTCGCCTAGAAAACGGCGGCTGGACAACCGACAGCGTCAATGAACTGGTTTCGTCTTCCCGGTTGTCTAAACCTGTCTATCCGTTGTCTTCCGATCAACCTCAGGACCCGAACGAAGCCAAACGAGAAAAACTCAAGCAGCTTCCTGCGTTTGGTTTTACCGGCAAACCTTAATCCGTCCTTCCTTTAATCGTCCTTTTCTTTCTCATGAAGCTCAAGAACTTCCTGTCTTCTGCGGCAGCCTTGTTTGCCTTTCAAGACTTAAAACCGAACTTTAAAGCGCATCCCGGCTCTACCCCGGTACGCCGCAAAGCACCTCTGCGCATTGACCGCTTTGCCGATGAACTGCCCTATGCGCAGTTTGAAGAAAGCGACAAGCTTTGTGCGATTGCAGCTCCGGACGGATCTTTTGAAGGGTTGGGTTTTGTGATTGAAGTGACGCCTCAGACCGGAACATCTTTGAATATGGCCAAGAGTCTTGAGCACATGATCGGATCAATCCTTCCGGACGGAACCGGCGTTCAGGTCAGTCTGTTCGGGTCTCCTTTTATTGAGCCTTTGGTTGAGTTAGTCAGAAGCCAAAAGCTTCGTCCGTCTCCGGAAGACACACCGGCGCGTGCTGAACAAAAGGACTTGCTGTCAGCCATGACGCAAGCAAAGGCAAAGTTTCTCTCTCGCTCTGCCACTCAGGCGCCGCACCCGGCACTTCCGATTCTCGGAAGAAACCTTCGCTGCTGGATTTCGGTTGTCATTCCCACTAAAGATCCTTTTGCTTCCGAGGCCAGAGATAATGCCCTGCTGGTTCGTAAGGTGATGGTTTCAACATTGAACCAATGGCATTTCGCGCCCTTTGTCTGGGATGAGCGGATTTTGGTTCATACCTTATCGCTCATTCTTAATCCTCAGCTTTTTGTGAACGGCGCATGGTCATTTTCCGAAGTGGACACCGCGCGTGAGCCTCGTGCCCAAATGGTCTCTCATCAAACCACCATTTCTGTGGAGGAAGACGGCATTGTTTTCCGCTCAGCGAATCTCCCTTTAAACGTCAAGGCGGTGAGCCTCTCACCGCACGGCTATCCTCAAAGCTTCTCTTTAGACAAGATGGCTCGAGCCGCAGGCGATGTGGAAGGTTCCTTAGGATTTTCCAGTCCTTTCCTCATTACGACTTATCTCTCTAAAACGTCTTATGAGAAAGGCAAAAGCTACGCTCAGCTCAAAAGTGCTCGAGCAGAACAAATGTCGGCGACAGAAATTGCCCGCTTCATTCCGACGCTCCAAGAAGAAGCCAGAGACTGGCGAGCCGCCGTTCAGTCTTTTGAGCACGGAGAAGGCTTGGTCCAGCTTTCTCACCAAGTCATGATTTTCCCGACAACAGAGAACGTCACGCATGAAGTTCAAACCGCGATCGGGATTTTCAAAAAGATGTCGATTGAACTCATGCAGGATCACTTAATGCATCTTCAAGGCTTAATGGCCTCTTTGCCAATGACCGGAGGCCCTCTGTTGGCCCATGACGTGAAGCTCGCCAAACGATCTTCAACTAAAACCAGTGCCAACGCCGCTAATACAATGCCCTTGCTCGGAGACTGGAAGGGTTCCGGAACTAGAGCCGGACATCTTCTGCCGACACCGATTCTTTCGTTGTTCTCTCGCAGAGGTCAGATCACGCACATTGATCCTTTTGCTAATCCTCACGGCAACTACAACGGCATCGTGACGGGCTCTTCCGGTTCCGGAAAGTCCGTCATGCTGAACTCTCTGGCCCTTGGCACGCTTTGCTCCAACGGACGAGTTTGGGTCATTGATATCGGCCGAAGCTACGAAAAACTTTGCCACTGTGTCAACGGTCAATGGATTGAACTCTCGGACACGCCGCGTCCCGACGGCAAGATCGATTGTCTTAATCCTCTGTCTGTTACCAAGAACATCGAAGCGGATATGGACTTAGTTTTGCCTTTGATTGCTCAGATGGCTTCTTCCAATGAACAGCTCGATGACTTAATGCTCTCGCATCTTCAGATCCATATTCGTCATATTTGGTACGAAGCCAAAGCAGCGAATAAAGTTCCGACGATTACCGACCTCACTCGCTCTCTGCTGCATAACGGACGATTAGGAGGCGCTCATCCTCGCCTTAATGATCCTGAATGGGAAGCTTATTACGCCTCTTTAACTAGCGAAGAGCAAAAAGCCCTGGACGATCCTCGTCTCGTCGACCTCGGCGTCAAACTCATGCCTTATGCCCAAGGCGGAGCTTATGCCTCTTTCTTTGAAGGAGAAGCAAACATCGACTTTGACAATCACTTCATCGTCCTTGAGCTCGAACAGCTCAACACAAAAAAGTCGCTTCAGGCCGTTGTCTTAATGCTCCTCATGTATCTCATCGATGTGGAGATGCGTCGAGGCGAACGATCCCAACCCAAGCTTGTCATCATTGACGAAGCCTGGGACTTAATGGTCCGCGGACATTCTTCCAAATTTATCGAAGCAGGTTACCGCCGAGCTCGTAAATTAAACGGCGCTTTCTTTACCGGCACTCAAGGCCCCGGAGACTACTGGAAAAGCTCAGCAGCTAAAGCGGCGTTGGACAACGCCGACTGCAAGTTCATCATGAAACTCAAAGAATCCGTCTTGAGTGAATGCGAAAAAGAATCTCAGCTCGGTCTAGATGACTACGAACTTCAGCAGCTCCGTTCTCTTAAAGGTCTGAGAGAGGTGTATTCCGAAGTGTTGGTCAAGATCGGTGACGCACCGACATCCGTGAATCGTTTGATTCTCGATCCGTTTTCTCTTTTAGTCATGAGTACGCATCCGAAGGACATCAGCGATATCAATCGCTACCGCAAAGAAGGATTGTCGATGAGAAAAGCCATCGAAGCCGTGCTTTTAGAACGCGGCCAAGGCGAGTTCATCCCTTGATCCTCCTTGTCATTAATGCTCCCGCTTCTTCAAGGGTTCCATCCAATTTCCTTTTAATCCTATGAAAATCTCTTTCCTTTCCGTCACCGTCGCCGCGTTTATCAGCGTGGGACTGGGCTTCGGCGCTATTCAAGCCAAAGACCGAGTCTCCGACTTTCTTAATCGTCCTCGCTTTGCTGTTGTTAATCTCAACTCCGTTGTTAAAGCTAATGAAGTCCGTATCGTCTCCCAAGGCAAACGCGGCGAAGAAATCATGGCAGAAGCCGAACGCTTCGCTAAAAGACTCAAAGAAGAGCTGGCCTTGATAGAAAACGAATGCGACTGTGTCCTTCTGGTTTCTTCAGCGGTCATCTCGAACGCCAAGCTCCCTGACTACACCGCGCATCTAGCTGCCAAGCTCGGTCTTTCTTCGGAGCAGCAAAGCAATCAGCTTCAGCAGATCGAAGCTCGCTTAAACAGCGGAGTCAAACGATGAGGCGAATGAAAGCCCACCCAAGAGTCTTTTGGCATCGTCTAAAAGACCATGTTCGTCGCTTAGGCTGGATATGGCTCGCCGTTTTCCTAATCCTTAGTCTCGTGAACAACCGCTGGCATCTGGCTTTAAACCGATCCCATTCTCTGCCTTTCAAGCTCTTTGTCATTGAACGAGGACAAAAGGACGTCAAAGTTGGAGATTACGTGGCTTTTGAACCTAAAGCCTCTGCGGTGGGCGGCTATCGCCTGACGTTTATCAAAGAAGTGGCCTGTGCTCCGGGCCAAACGCTGACCCGAGTGAATAGAACGTTCTATTGCGACGGCAAAGAACTCACCACCGCCAAAGAACGTGCCCTGAACGGTAACCCTTTGGAAGCCACTAAACCTCAGGTTTTAGGTGAAGACCAATATTTTGTACGAGGAACGCACAAAGATTCTTACGACAGCCGTTATGAAGCCTTCGGTTTAATCGATCGCTGCCGTTTTAGCGGCAGAGCGCATCCTCTTTTTTAATGATTAAAGACCGAATGAACTTGCCCCGACTTCTTTTATCTGCCTGTGCTGTCGCCTCTTCCATGGTGTGTATCTCCGCTTACTCCATTGCTTCAAGCGAACCGTCTGTGAACTTTACTGCTGTTAAGCCGTGCGCCAAAGAAACCGCGTCCAAACCAAAGGTAGAAATCCTTGAGCCGCTTGGCCCGCTGAACGACATCGCTGAACCCGACATCCTCGAAGCCTTTAAATCTCGTGTCGGCGCGATGAAGGCTTCCGGAGAATACGTTCGCCGCTTTAACCAAAACAAAGAGCGAATCGCCAAAGAACTGGAACAACCGAAACCGGTCGCCGGGTTGATGAAGGCAGCGGAACTTCGTGTTTGGGAATTGTCTGCTTCTGTCCCCGAAACCCTCCCGGAGTCGCTTCTTCGTCAAGCCCAATCTGTCCAGATGCCGCATTTGTCTCGTTCGCTGTTGTTTATTGACGGAACCGATACCGAGTCTCTTGAAGTTGCTCAAAAGCTTTTTCAGTCGCAGAAAGACATGCGGGTGGTCCTTGTAAACGGTGCACCGGCAGACGTTTCTCAAATGCTCAATCGACGAGTTTTCTTTGACCAAGGCGGAGCGCTGGTTCGCGTCTTCGGAATCGAAGCCGTTCCTGCCTTTCTCTTTAATGGTCCGGAAGGTCCGACCGGCGCCGAATTTGCGCCCGATAACTTGCCCGAACTTCTTTCTTTGTTGCCTCAACCATGAAACGTTCCCTCTTAATGCTCCTCTTGTCTTTCTGTTTTGCCGCTTCCGCTTCTGCCGGAAACTGCAAAGGCCGAATCATCAATCCGATCACGGATGTCTGCTGGAGCTGTGTTTTCCCGATCAAGCTCGGAGGCGTCACGCTATCTTCCGGCAAGAACGCCGATCCTGAAACCGATGCCAACCGTCTTTGCCTCTGTGCTTCCGGTGCCAATATCAGTGTCGGTCTTAATATGTCCTTCTGGGAGCCCTTAAGAACGGCCGAAGTGGTTCGCACGCCTTACTGCTTTCCGTCACTCGGCGGCATGGAGTTAAACGTCGGCATAAGAGCACCGGCTCACGGCCGTACGCCCAATAAATCGACTTCTGCTCAGCGCTCTTCCTTTTATCAAGTGCATTGGTACTTCACGCCCTGGCTTTTTATCCTTGAAGTTCTCCTTGACACGAAATGTCTGGAGCAATCCGCATGGGATTTAGCCTATATGACGGAACTCGATCCGCTCTGGGACGATTCCGTCACCACGTTCTTCTTAAATCCTGATGCTTCGCTCTTTGCCAATCCGGCGGCTGCAGCAGCCTGCGCAGCCGACTGCGTGGCGGCCACTTCTTCTCTTCCGGTATCCGAACTCTATTGGTGCGCAGGATGCCACGGCGGAATCTTTCCCTTAACCGGCTGGGTAGGTTCTCATGTTCACTTTCCCCAAGCCTCTTCTCTGCTTGTTGCTCGCTTCACGATGAAGCTCCATCGCTCAGGCCTTCAATGGGCCGCTTACGGAGAAAAAGGGCAATGCGGTCCTTATCTCGAACCCATCATGGATAAACGCGTCTACCGAACCCAAATGATGTATCCATCACGCACCACCGGTAAGCGAGACGGTCGATGCTGTTATCCGATGGGCGCTTCGACTTCCCTTTGGCATTCCGGCAAAACCTGGGCTTCCGGCGGAGAAGATGCCGCTTATCTCATCTATCGCAAGCGGGACTGCTGCCAGGGAGCCGGGATTCAGCCGAGTTGACTTTGAATTATGCGCACTTTTTCAAACATGATTTTTGAAATGTTCACACTAATTCAAAACGGTTTTTTGAAAAATGCTGACTTTTTCAAACCTTAATCCTCCCTTTAACAGAACACGAATAAAACTTTTTGAATTAATCACACCTTTTCAAAATTGATTTATGAATAAATCATACTTTTTCAAATTTCTCTTGAGCGCCTCGATAGCTTGTCCTCTGACCACTTTTGCTGCCGCAGAACCTTGGACCATTGAGGATGTCCTAGAGGCATCTTCTAACCTCTCTCAGCAGATGCGAGGCCCTGAAGCAGCTGTGCAAAAACCTCAACCTCAGGCTTTTGTCTTGGTTTCTTTCTCCATGCCGCAGGCTTCTCTCGAGCGCTTGGCCCGTGATACTAAAGACGCCGGTGTGCCTTTGGTTTTCCGCGGAGTGCCGGAAACCAACGATCGGTCTGATCCCAAACTGCCGCTTCTTAATCCTCAATCACTCGCAGCCTTTCAGCCTTTAATCGATTCCGGCGCCGATGTTCAGCTCAACCCTGAGTTGTTCTCAGAATTCAATATTCGTCAGGTTCCGGCCTTAATCATCAAAGAAGAAGCTTCCGCTTCTGCGGAAGGCTGTGTCCAAAGAGGCAAAGCCGTCATTGTTCCCGGAGATGTAACTCTAGGCTTTGCCTTAGATCGTTTAACCGACCGCAAAGACTCGATCGGCGAAGCCGCCCGCAGCCTTCGCGCCAAACTTGGGAACCGACCGTAATGCTCAATGTCTTTCCTCGTACCCTAATCGGCACGGTCCTGTTAATGCTTCTAAATAGTCCGTCCTTTGCTTACGATAAGCAGTCTGCAATGGATGCCGCCAAAGAAGAAGCCGCGAATCTGCAGATCAAGGACATCCTGACTGAGAGTTCTGCTTCAGGTGCGGTTCCGGAGTATGGAGCTGACGTTTCCGAACTCAAGGAATTGTTCGCTAAAGGCCAGGGCAATCTCTTAACCCCCGGAACTTCAAAGGCCGACGGATGTTTGTCGCAAACTTCTATGGACTGCCGAGCAGTCCAGGTGATTTACGACACACATTCAAGACCGGGCTGGGATGAATCGGATTTCGACAACATCTTGGCGGACAGAGATCATCTCTTAAACAAACTGCCGGATCTTCCGTCTAACGGTCAGGAAATCTGCGAAACCATCACCACGACCCGTCCTCCTCAGACCGACTTTGCGGTTTGCGAAGAAACGACTGTCGGCAGCACAACTCAATCCTGCTTTGAAGGCTGGACAGAAAAGCTTGACGTCTCCACCCTATTCGAATGTATTGCTCGAACCGGTAAGAAACTCACCGTCGAATGCTTGTCCGATTACAACAAAACCAGCCAGGATTACAACTGTCTGCATACACCGCCTCAGACGTGTCACGTCGGAGAAAAAGTCGAAATCCAAAGCACGTATCAATATCGCTGTAAAACTCAGCAGTTTGAACAAAACACTTATCGATGCAATCGATATCTGGAAGTGGTCGGATACTCAGGATGCGAAATCGGCAAGTTCTTTGAAGCTCAGTCCGAGACTTCGTCTTCGCTTGGCAAAGACGCCTGCAACGGAGGGGACGTTATTGAACTTAAATATCAATGTTCTAATGATCTGATCCCCAGACTTCGCATAGAAACCAACGTTAAAAATTCCGCTAACTTCGGTTTTGAGATACAGGCGGCCGACTTTCAGAACGAACATTACTTCTCGAACTGCAAAGGCGTCTGGACCGGACAAACCCGCTGCATCGGAGTCAACTGCACCGTCGATATCAAGATGGACATCTATACCCGTCCGGGTGAATGGGATTACTCCGGTTCCATCCAAAAGCGTTTTTCTTTCCAGAAAAACGTCAACGACATTTCCTTAGACAAGTGGCGCACCACCTGCGTCAGCGATGACGGCAAAGTCGTGGAGTTCGAATCATGATCCGTCTTCCTTTAATCGTCCTTTTGTCCTCCCTGACCGTCCTGTCTTCTGCGCCTGTCCGTGGCGCCTGCACGGACGGCCCCGAAGTCTGTGTCGACGGTCCCGGCTCCAAGTTTATTAATGGCGTTGAGGTCTGGCGCGAATGCTGGAACTATCAAACCACGCGTCACTGCACTTCAAGCTCGACTGTCGATTATTGTTCCGGCCTAAAACAAACACCGGGTTGTCGTCAAACAAAAGCAGAATGTCTGAGTTACAGCCTGACCGGTGCCTGTATGTCTTGGAACAGTACTTATATCTGTTCCGAAGAAGCAAAAGAAACAGAAAACATCGAAATTCTCGATAGTTCTCATACCGTTATATCCGGAACGGATACGACGACTTGTTCAAGTTTCTTAGACAATCCCGACTGCTATATCGCAGAAGAGAAATGTATCGAAGGTCCTGAGACACGAATCATTAACGGCGTAGCCGTTTATAAAGAGTGCTGGAAGAAAGAACTCGCTTTTGCCTGCGCTGCTCCCGGCGCCTCCAACAGCTGCCAAATCCTCGCCTCTAAAGGCTGTCAGTCCATAGGAGAAAAAGTCTGCGAAAGAATTGGCACCGACGGGGCATGTGCTCAATACTCGCAGAAATTCCACTGCGTCAATACCGATCCGATTGAAGGCGATGACATTACGCCTGAAGGCACGCCCTCCAAGCCCGGGTTTGATCTATTGGCCTGTAAAACCGCAACCGAGGGCATGACCTGCAAAGCGTCAAGCTACTCCTGTATGCAGACAAACGATAAAGGCGAATGCATCCAGCGCAAATATATCTATAACTGCACCCAATCTCTCAACGAAAACGCCTGCGAAGCCCTAGAAAAACTTCCCGAGTGCGAAATCCGTAAATCCACTTGTATTGAACGTGACGGCCCGAAGTGCCTGGCTTACAAAAAAGAGATCTTCTGTAAAGGCGACTCAGAAATCTCCGCACCCGGCGCCGACATCATTGATTCAAACATTGTCATCGGTTCCATTGAACCCTCGGACACTTGTCTTCCGCTTAAAGATAATCCGGCCTGTACGGTGCTTCGAACGGAATGCGTTGAAGGCCCGGCAGAAAAGATCATCAACGGCGTACCCGTCTATAAAGACTGCTGGAAATACGAGTATATCTACGTCTGCGGAGCTTCAGGCAACGGCTCAGAAGAAACCAAGAACGACTGCGGTAAGTTCGAAGCCGATAAAGACTGCGTCAAAGTCTCTTCCGAATGCATTGCGGTCGATGACGAAGGCAAGTGCCTGACCACTGCCCACACCTATCGTTGTGTAGAAAAAGAAGGCTCCGCCGTCACGGAAACCATCTGCCGTCCCGCCGAATGCTTGGACGGCGTCTGCGAGGGCTCCGGTGATCCGGCCGACTCCGACTTCTCTAAAGTGATCACAATGCTCGAGACCGCTCGTCAAGGCGCCCTTTACGGCGACTACGACAACGGCCGCTTCTTTAACGGCGAAGTCGATGAATGCTCTAAGAAAGTCTTAGGTTTCTCCTGCTGTGACACCAAAGTCAAAGCCGGAACCGCCAATTCGTCCGCATTCGGCAAAGCAATGAGCTTTGCCGGAGACGTGACGGTAGAAACCGTCAAATACATCGGAAGCCCCTACGTTTATGACGTCTTGTCGGCTTCTGACGCTACCTCCGGCATCTTGAATATGCTCTACGGCGATGCAACGAGCGGCATCTACAACCCGTCGCTCTCTTTCTACGGTTTCGGAATGACGCTCCAAGGCGGCCAAATGTATTTCACGTTTGACCCGACCTCCTTTGCAATGTCCGTTGCAGTCCAAATCGCATTGGACTATCTGCAGTGCGAACCCAAAGAGCAAACCTTAATGCTCAAGAAAGGCCAGAAACTCTGCCACTACGTCGGAACCTACTGCTCTAAGAAAGTCGTCACCTGCGTCGAAAGAAAAGAAAGCTACTGCTGCTACAACTCGCCGCTTGCCCGCATTCTTCAGGAACAAGGCCGTCCTCAGTTGGGCAAAGGCTGGGGCTCTGCTCAAAATCCTCAGTGTGAAGGCTTCACCCAAGACGAACTCGAACGCCTGGATTTTGATGCGATGGACTTGTCTGAATTCGAAGCCTTAATCGTCCAAAAGAACGAACTTGATTCCGCGGCAGCCAAAGATCGAGGAACCGCTCATACCAAGAATTTGGTCGATAAAGACTTAGGCGCTTACGTGCCGCCCTCCGTCGGTTCTTCTCATGTCGTCGATCCCAGCTTCACGGGTACGCCGACCGCGCCCAACCGTCCGTCATCGCCTAAAGCGCCCTCTAAGAATCTTAAAAACTAACTTTCAATTATGTGCAAAAGACCACAAAATCTTTGTCTGCTTTTATCGCTTGCTTTAACGCTCACGACGCCCGCGTCGCTTGCCGCTTCCTTTTGGGATGAAGACGTCTGGAACTCGGATGACCGCGGTTTTCTTTACTACCCGCCCGAAGAGTTAAAGAAGAAAGCGCCGGATCCGAATGCGCCTAAAGATCTCTCTTTAATCCTAAGCGCGGCGGAACTCAGAGCTGAATACACCAAACGATTAGAGAACGCGACCTTTCTTCCGACGGAAGCCAACGTCTTAGCCTTCCAAGAGGTCAACTATTTCGTTCAAGAAAAAGCCGCTCTCTTTACCGACATGAACCGCCGGGTTTCCTGGCAGAACCCGCAGTTTGATTTCTCAACCCTTAATCCGGCTGCTAACTTTGCTCAAGTCTCTTTAAAAGAAGACAGAAACCAAACTCGCAAAGAACAGATTCCTCAGATCGCTCAAGACTGGGGTTTGATGTACTTCTATCGCTCGGACTGCCGCTTCTGTGCTTTGCAGTCGCCGCTGGTAAAACAACTCAAAGACACTTTCGGTTTTGAAGTACTCGCCGTATCTCTGGATGGTTCCTCTAATCATCATTTCCCGGATGCGCTCCCCGACAACGGCGTCTCAAAACTCTTAACCAACGGCTTAGGCCTCGACCGTGTGCCCGCGCTCTTCATGATCAAACGAGATCAATCCGCTTCTTACTTAGTGTCTTCCGGTGTGCTTTCGCTCGAAGACATGCTAAGCCGCATTCAGACGCTCGCGCTAAGCAAGCCTGGAGAGTCACTTTTCGGCGGCGCACAAGCCGAAAACTCTGTGCAAAAGACCACAAACTTTTCTGCCCCTGACGCCTTAGCCGCGACTCCCGTAACAACGCAGGCCGTCCCTCCGTCCCTTTAATCCTCTTCAGCCATGACCCGTAAATTCACAAAACTTTTCTCTGCCTTGGCGTTAAGTACCTGCCTCTTTACTGCGGACGCTTCCGCCGGCTTCATGAAAGACTTCTATTCCGCCGCAGGTTCTTATCAAGGAAATGTCACACCGGCAGGTGTCTATCAGTCTTCCGGCATGAATACCGTCACAGGCGGAGGATTTGTTTATCGCGCCCCTCGCAAAGACTTCAATGCTTTTTACTTCACGCCGCCTTCGCTCTCAGCAGGATGCGGAGGCATTGACTTATTTCTTGGCGCCTTCGGCATTCCCTCCCGAGAAGAGTTCGTAGCTTTCTTACGCAACATCGGAACCGCCCTTCCGGGCTTAGCTTTCCAGCTTGCTCTTCAGTCTTTAGCACCTGACCTAAATGAACAAGTCACCAGCTTCCGTGACATGATCCGTCAGTACACCAACATGTTCCAGGACTCCTGCACCTCTGCACAAAACCTCTTAAAGATGAGCGGCGCAGAACAATGGATTCAAAAGACAGGCTTTGATGCCCGCAATGGGGGGGCATGAGTTTTTGTTTCCGATGCTTCGGAAGCCGATGCGAAGACCCGCACAGACGGCGCCGCTGTTTTGGATTACGCGCCGACCCGTAAAGATTCCGGCGGAAATGTGGTCGATGCGCCGGAGTTAAATCTCACATGGTCCCTGCTCTCCGGAGGCAGCTTTAATGCTTCCTACAGCAAAGAGCTCAAAGAACTCATGATGACGCTCGTCGGCACCGTCATTTATGTCCGAGAAGGCAGCGGCAAAGACACCGTCACCCGAGCCATTCCGATTGCCGGACAGGACTTAGTGGGTTTCCTTTTCGGACGTCCCGATACCCAGGTCTTAGAAAGCGAAGCCTTCCGTCTCCGCTGTGTCGAAGAAGACGGAGATGATCGCTGCTTAACGGTTAAAAAGACCACGCTCGATGAAGTCAATCTTCCCTACGAATTCATGAAGGCAGCCTCTAACTACAGAAACTCCATCCTGCGCCGTGACCCTAACCTGGTCTCCGAAGCCGACATGCTGCTTTTAGCTTCGTCTTCTACGATTCCCTTAATCCGTCTGATCAATGCCACCGCGTCTCATCGTTACTTAGGCTTTTCTCAGGACATCATGCGCATCTATGTCGAAGCAGCCGCTTTTGAAGCCGTCATTCGAGCCATGGATCGTTTGTCTTTAGACATCAAAGCCGCAGCCTCTGCCTCTTCTGCGTCTCAGACCGGCGTCATTGCCGCCGAACACCTAAAAGTCATTGAGGCGAGAATCGATGAAGTTCGCAAAGACATCGCATCGCGCAGCGATGCGGTCTTTCAGCAAATGAGCCGAGCCCACTCTTTCATTACGCAGATTGAACACTTGGAAAGAAGTGTCAAAGGCGCCTTAGCCGCTGACTTAGCGGCCAACCTTTCCTTCGGAGAAAACCTCTAATGGTGATGGACTATTACGCTTACTGGAACGGAGGCCAAATCCGAGACTTATTTGAAGCCTTGGTTTCGATTTGCTCAGGAAGTTCCTATGAAGGCCTGCTTAAAACAGCGGTACTTGCCGGTTTTCTTGTGACGCTTACCGGCGCCCTTCTGAAGTGGCAGGGATTAGCTTCAAAGGTTTATCTTTTTGCCGCTGTCCTGTTCTACTCTGTAATGCTCGTCCCTAAAGTGGATGTCGCCATTCATGACGAACGAAGCGCCGATGTTTATGTCGTAAGCAACGTCCCCTTCGGCGTCGGATTCTTTGCGTCCGCCACTTCTAAAATCGGATAACTTTTTCAACAAATTTTATGGCGCTTTCCATT
>ERZ860059.994-NODE-994-length-13113-cov-5.865676_pt1 | contig 13113 bp, 12 predicted proteins | sample MGYA00510113_ERZ860059 | MGnify/ENA primary metagenome ERZ860059 (study PRJEB30046, sample SAMN00715190) | human gut metagenome | study: EMG produced TPA metagenomics assembly of the A metagenome-wide association study of gut microbiota in type 2...
AAGTTCCGAGGACTTGCCCGTCAAACTTGCTTCCAAAGCCTTCGGCGGCATCCTCAATGACCGGAATACCATATTTATCTGCCACTGACATGATTTGGTCTATCTTGTAGGGCATTCCATACAAAGCCACCGGAACAATCGCTTTGGGTTTCCGACCGGTCTTGTCGATACGGTCCTTGATAGCCCGTTCCAAAAGAACTGAGTCCATGTTCCAAGTATCAGCCTCAGAATCCACGAATACCGGAGTGGCACCGAGGTAGGCCACCGGATGGGAAGAGGCACAGAAGGTAAAGCTCTGTACTATCACTTCATCACCCTGAGCAACTCCGCAAGCAAGCAGGGCCAGATGCACAGCGGCAGTACCAGCACTCAAAGCCACCACCTTCTTATCCTGCCCTACAAAACATTCCAAATCCTGCTCAAAGGCATTCACATTCGGGCCGAGTGGAACCACCCAGTTCGTATCGAAGGCTTCCTGTATGAAACCCATCTCCTTGCCGCTCATGTGGGCGAGGCAAAGATATATTCTTTTATCCATAAATATATGTGATTATTCTAATGATTCGATTTCCTCACATAATGAGGAATAAAAAGAAAAGAAAGGATTTTATAAATCCTTTCCAAGTACTGTATAAATAATGATTTTAATGTCATACCAGAAAGACCAATTATCCAAATATTCAATGTTTATCCGTACTTTATCCGGGAACAAGACCCCATCATTATACCTCTGAGGATCGTCCTGTAGCATCAACAGTTCTTCTTCATTTCGGTATTTTAAACTGGCAGGTCCCGTAATGCCTGGCTTCAATAGAAGCATTCTCCTATCCTCTCCTTCCAATTTATCAGCATATCCCGGCACATCCGGACGAGGACCTACAAAACTCATATCTCCTATCAGCACATTCCAAAGTTCCGGCAATTCGTCCAGCTTATACTTACGAAGTTTTGCCCCCAAAGGCGTAATGCGGCTTTCACCTTTCACAGAGACAGAGCTACCTGAATGCCCGACACACATCGAACGGAACTTAAACATAGTAAAAACCCTTCCATGCTGCCCCACTCTACGCTGAGTAAATATCACAGGACCTCCCGGCATTTTCAAACGAATAAGAATGGCTACAATCAATAAAATAGGCCATAGTAAAAACAGACCGAAGAGCGCAACTACTCGGTCAAAAAGAGACTTAAAAAACATTTCAGATACTATTTTTTCAACGCTTGCAGCCCCCGGTATCAGTCCGCTTATCTCGCAATCTCGCGAGCAGGTACACCTGCCACCACCATATTATCTGCCACCGACTTATTCACTAAGCTACAAGCCCCCACCACAGCATTTTCCCCAATCACCAGTCCGCCCTCTTTACGAGCGATGATAGAACTATTCATTCCGATGTATGCTCTATCCTTTATCACGATCTTATTATGTCCTTGATTTCTGCCATGACAAGCAAAGAAGACACCATATGAAATTGTTACATTATCACCTATCTCAATCAGGTCATAGCACATGTCATCCAAATAGCAACGCATCCCTATAAAGACATGCTTACCTATTTTATAGCCACACCAACGGTAGCACTGTACCCGCAGATTGGAAAATGGAATCGTAGGAATCAATACTGCCGAAAACCATTTTCGTATAGGCTTTGAGATAATAGTAAGTAAAGAATAATAACAATAATAAGGCGGTAATTTTTCCTTATATATTTTTCTCCACACACAAGAGAAAAGAGTTTCTTTACGAGTTGTGTTCATCTTTCAAATCCTTTTCCATATTGCATTTATCACATATCCACAGAAGCAGAACATAGAATAAGCAAGTGACAGCTTTTCAATTTCGCGATACACTTTCCAGACATCTTTTGCAGCTTTCCACTTCTTTGACGTATTAGAGGTTGATACCAAGCGATACCCCGCCAAAACTTCTTTCAAACCATACGCCTTGAATCCACGCTTCATAATCAACAACCACAATGCCATGTCGTGGCTGCTTTTGATGAGCGGCATCAGGAAATCACCTGCCAGCTTCCTATCTATCACGACCGTCAAACAACCAATAATCGTATTTCGCAAATACTGATGATAAGTGATGGAGGAAGGAACCCTTACCACATTTCCCGTTTTCTCACCATCTTCTTCCATCACATAATAACCCGAAAACGTAAAAGCATACGCGTTCCAATTCATAAAAGCCAGCTGGCGTTCCAATTTATTTTCATGCCAGACATCATCACTATCCAAAAAAGCGATGTATTGTCCTTGGGCATGTACAATTGCCATATTGCGAGCAGCCGCAGCACCCACATTTTTTTTCAAAGGAAATAGCCTCACCCGTTCGTCTATATTGGCAAACCGCTGTGCAATCTCCACTGAATTGTCTTTCGAGCAGTCATCCACTATCAATAGTTCCCAATGAGAATATGTCTGTAACAATACTGAATTTATACTTTCACCTATAAAACGTGAAGCATTATACGATGGCATTATTATAGAAACCAGACCTTCTATCATAAGAACTACCCTATTTTCAAATAATCAATACCTTCCAATTCTGAAGCACTAAACACATTTCTTCCATCTATTAGTACGGGGGAAGCTTTCATTGCTTTCTTTATCACTCCCCAACTAGGTATACGGAACTCTTTCCATTCTGTTACATGAAATATTGCATCCGCATCAACTACTGTATCATACATATTCTTACCATAAGAAATCACATCCCCAATACGCCGTCTGCATTCATCCATTGCCACCGGATCGTACGCACAAACTTCACAGCCCGCTTTCAATAAACTATCAATCAAGACCAATGCCGGTGCCTCCCGCATATCATCTGTTTCAGGTTTGAAAGCAAGCCCCCAAATAGCAACTTTTTTACCATTTATGTTTCCATCAAAATACTTTTCGAATTTCTCAAACAGAATGTTCTTCTGACGTTCGTTTACTGTTTCTACAGCATTCAACACACGCATATCATACCCATTTTTTACTGCAGTCTTGATTAAAGCTTTCACATCTTTTGGAAAGCAAGAACCACCATATCCACACCCTGGATAAAGAAACTTACTACCAATACGACTATCCGTACCAATACCTTTACGTACCATGTTTACATCTGCTCCTACCAACTCACACAAATTTGCTATATCATTCATAAAACTAATACGGGTTGCCAACATAGAATTAGCAGCATACTTGGTCATTTCCGCCGAAGGTATATCCATAAATATTACTCGAAAATTATTCAGTAACATCGGTTTATAAAGACGTGTCATCAATTCCTTAGCTTTTTCACTTTCCACACCTACCACTACGCGATCAGGCCTCATAAAGTCTTCAATAGCATTTCCTTCTTTCAAAAACTCCGGATTAGAAGCTACATCAAAATCAATCTGAACACCACGTTTATCTAACTCAGCCTGAATGACAGCTTTTACCTTTTTTGCCGTACCGACTGGTACAGTACTCTTTGTTACCACTATCAAATACTTGCTCATATGTTGACCAACAGTTTTTGCAACCTCCAATACATAACGTAAATCTGCACTACCATCTTCATCAGAAGGTGTACCAACAGCACTGAACACTACTTCAACTTCATCCAATACTGAAGCCAAATCAGTTGTAAAATGCAAACGTCCTGCTTTCATATTACGCAACACCATACTATCGAGATTAGGCTCATAGATAGGTATTTCACCTTGCTTCAGAGCTTGTATCTTTTGCTCGTTCACATCCACACATGTTACATTAGCACCCAATTCAGAAAAACAAGTACCAGACACTAAGCCAACATAGCCAGTGCCAACAATTGCTATATTCATAATAAAATTGTTATAATTTAGAAGATATACCAAAACCAGACACTTATGTCTATTTTCATTTTTTGTCGTCTACATTAGAATTAACAACATATTCTTGCAATTTTCGTTTAGCATATTTTGCGGAATAATACTCACTCATCCGATAAGCATGTTTAGACATTTGTTTTCTCAAATGTTCATCAAAAAGCATTGTTTTTATTGCTTTTAAATAAGATTTTGCATCGAAAGTATCACAAAGAAACCCATTTACACCATCTATAATAAACTCATTATTATATTTCCAATTAGATGCTATAATTGGTAATCCTACGGACAATGCCTCAACCAAAATACCCGGACAACCTTCACCTTCATAGTGTGACGGAAAAATCAACACATCATATAGTCTTAACGTAGACATCACCTCAGATGGTTGTATCGTACCTTTATATTCAAACATTGGATTCTCGGACAAATGTGTGTCAAAATAGTCATCTTTTTTTTGACCATAAAAATCAATCTTAACCATCTTAGAAAGGCCTGCATGGTGAAGATATTCAGAAATCTCCACCAAGGTATCCAAGCCCTTACTTTGCTCAACACGAGATAAGAAACAAATTACCAAGTTTTTTTTTCTACTAGAAACTCTGAATCGTTTTGGATTAAATTCAAAAAATCTAAAATTTGGAAAATTATCAACATTCAGAAAATGAAAGTATAGCTTTAACTCATTTTCCAAACGTTTTGTTTCTACATGAATACCTTCTATGCGTTTGAGCATAAAACGGTGAATAGGCTTTTTTACCAAAAATTCTTTCAACCATCCCCCTACCACAAAGTAATGGATTTTAAAACGAAATACGATAGATAAACAGAATATTATTGGAAAAATTATTTTCAGATTGTTTTGAGCAGGAAGATAAAATAATATGTTACAACGAATCATTTTCCAAAACAATTTAGGAATGCCAATTTTATGATATTGAAAATCTTCAGTGTCATAATAATCCACTTCTCCTTTTACTTGTTCTCTAACCAGCCGATAAACATCACGCGTCTTTACAGTTTGTCCATCAAGTTGGTTAGTACAATAACCAAAATAACCTACTACCAAAATTTTACTCATTTCCTCTCTCTCAATATTGTTAGGAAGGCCCCCCTACTTCTATATTCCATTTTCGGCAACTTCATTATATTCCTACCACATGAATCGAAAAAACAAGATGCTGAACAAATTCACTTATCACTTACAGAACTTCATATAACGGTTTACAATTATATTGTAAATACGATACCCATTCTTCCCATCATAAGTTTCAATATACCTATTAAATAATTGTTGCCTATCTGACCGCTTTGGGTCTTCAGAACTTCTTATCATATCAAAAAAGCCTATCACCTTTTCATCTGAATCAAGTTTATAATATTTCTCAACAAGTTCTGGATTATTGATCTTTACATCCATGTCATATCTCAAAGGAATACCAATTGGCTTATTTGCAGCTAACACAAAATAAATCAAAGAACAATTAACATCCACCATACAAGCATCAGCTATATGCAGACCTATCAAATAATCACTGGATGTATCCCAAACAATATTAGAGCTGTTTTCGCAAAAAGTCACAAATATTTCATAATCCTGTATTGACCAAAAAGTTCCAACTAACTCATGAATCAAAGACGGGTGTAATCTGAGTATAAAGCCCATATCTTGATGTCTTGTACTATAATCTATAATTGTCTTGAAATAAAGGTCAAAAGTCACTTCGTCCGAAACACCATGAATCCTAATACCATGATCCGTCATCAACATAACAGTTTTCTTTCCCTTCAACTTTTCCCATCCTTTAGGATAAATGATTGGAGTATTAAGTTCTCTATATGCTAAATCAAACTGAGCAGGTGATATTCGTTCGATTTTATCCCATCCTATGGCGTTTATCAACCGATTGTAACAAAGATTACCTACACAACACATATCTGCATTATAACGCTGCAAATTCATACGTTTTACTGTACGGTCTCCAAACCATATCGACCCTATTCCTAGAGGTACAAGAACAACGTATTTAGAAAACTCCCTGATTTTTGTCAATTGTGGAGGATATATTATTTCCAAATGATAAAGTACTGATATATCAGGGCAGTCCTTACTTAAATCATAATTATAATCCTCAATATACTTGAACTTTAGATCCTGCATTTGCTTTATCATACCATAAGGAGAATTACCAAAAAGTACGATAAGAAGGTCAAAACGTTCATCATTTCTAAAACTCTCACAAACAGTCTGAATCACACTGAACGTAGACTCACCACAGTGAAAAAATCTTATCTTTATTTTTTTTTCCGAATTTATATATTTTTCAGAGCAATTATTATCATCAAATTTGGTTATACTGATAACATTACTCACAGTCAATCGAGTACGCATATCATTACGATACTTCCTACCAGTCTGTTCATTAAGGATTTGCGCTGAACCTTGAAAAAATGAACCAATCTTAGTTCCTATAGAAGTATTTGCAATTTTCACAAGGCCCATCCTATAAAGTGTCTTTAATGTCATTTTGATATTTTACTTTTAATTTGTAACATCAATATTTTAAGCTCAGTCAATTTAAGTATGTGAAGAACACCCAAATATGTACTAAAACATACTACCGTAGCCACAACTAGCACATAAAAATGAGTTTCGATATTTATATGCAATACAGCATAAGTCAATATTGCCGATATGACAGTAGCAATACTTATTTTCTGAAAAAAAACAAGGCAGTCTTTCCATGAGACATTATCAAAAACGGAGTTTATTCTATTGAAATAAAGATAGCACGCAACTATATGAGAAATACTTGTTGCAACCGTTATACCAAATATACCCCAGAAATTTGACAATAAGATTGTTAATGATATATTTATAACTATCGCAATCACACCAATTACCATTGGAATCCGAGTGTTCTCTATGGCAAAAAAAGGACGTTTAGCAATCACCATCACAATACGAGGAATAAATCCAATTGCATATCCGACTAAAGCTCGTGAAGTGACAAGTACGCTCTCTGAGTCAAACTTACCACGTTCAAATACAAAAGATACGAGATGATCAGCACAAAATATGGTTACAACGCTAATAGGAATAACCAACAAAGATATGTTTTTTATTATCTTTTTTAATTCATTTATCATCTCACCATATCGTCTCTCAACCACAAATGCTGAAAAAAACGAAAGAAGGACAGTTGTCGTAGTTTGCATAAACAAAGCAGTAACAACATCATTCAATGTTCCACTATATGATAATCCTGACACATACCCTACCCCTTGCTTTGTAGCGAGATATTGATCTACCATTGCATTTATATCCCCTACTGCTTCTCCTAATAGCAAAGGAAGAATTAACAAGAATACTTTCTTGATATTTATATCCCTAGAATAAGAAAAACGTCTGAATTTAAATATTCGCCTAACACAAATATATAAGACCACCGTTTGTATCAGATAAGCAACTCCAAAACCTATGACAACCGCATTCACGCCAATCTGATTAGAAAGAAATATAATAAATACTATAAGAGTCAAATTATGCACACATCCCATCAATGCACCAGGAATAAATTTTTTATGTGCATTCAATACACAAGTAAATATTGTCGTCATTACATAGAATATCGCTACAATACTTAGTTCTCTAATGTAAAGTGTCAACAGTTCAACCTCTTTAACTGTATAATTTGATGCCATTAATGATGAGACATAAGGTGATATTGCCCAAATCACACCTATCACAATGAAAGAAAAAGGTAACATCGAACATAAGAGAGCTGAAATAAATTTATTGCCGTTCTCTACATCGTCCTTTCTTGCCGTATTATACATGGTAAGACCTACAACAGCCAAACCTGAGAATATCGTAAAAACAAAATTATTAACAATGGTATTTGCCAAATAAAACATATCTACTTCTACAGATGTACCGAAATACCCTGCCAGCATAGCACTTTCAACAAATCCCACAATTTTAGATACAATAATCACTATCAGTACCCCAAAAGCAGCAGAAGCAATTGTCTTATTTTCTTGATTTAAGGCCATTATCAAACGCTAAATAATTATCATTTTTATATAATTGTCTTATCAAACATCTTATTTTGATAAAGAGAGCAAATAGCATAAGACAAAAGAAGAAGCCCTAATGGGCTATAGAACTCTGTACTAATAAAAAATTCGAATATGATGAGAAACAAAACAATTGCTACATAACAGTTCTTAACCCGAATAGTATTCAATACTAACTTATAAAAAAGCACAAAATACAATGCTACACCAAATATACCCGACTTATAAAAAGCACAATAAAATTGACTATCTGTTACATTTACATTTTTAATAGAAAACTCTCCTAAACCAGTCAACCAATACTCTGCTATCACAGTTTGCATAGCTTTTACAGCACCATCTTCACCAAAACGTGTTTCAAGAGATTCTCCAACATTACCTTCTATCAAGAATTGAAGATAATAATCAAGATATAATACATCGCCTAATAAATTATAAAGCACAACCATAATAAAAGCCATAAGAGCAACAACCATAGGTAGTTTATAATCTGTTTTAGAAGAATGAATCCAAAACAATCTAATAAACAAACACAATACCAATACAGCTACACCACCCAAGAAAAAACGCTTTGAGCTTGAACATAACCCCACAAATAGACTACACAGCACCATCAGTATAGAATTCCATTTCAAGTCCATAAAATATTTAATAGTAAAAACACCTATTCCAAGCATACTTAAAGATCCAACTAAAGAAGAAGTGGTAAATGTACCATGAAGGCGTCCTACAGTTTCTGTCTCAAGTGAATATTCAAGACTTCCCGTATTACCCATGTTTCCAAAGAGTCGCATCCATGTCTCCAAAACTTGTCCTGCCCCCCATGTTCTCAATAGATTAAACTCAATAAACAAAACTATACTATTAATAAGAATAATACAACCTACAATGATTAGAAATCGCTCTCTAAAAGCACTCGTCTTTGACAATATATAAATAATAAATAGAGATTTCATAGTACCCAAGATAGCAAACACTGCAACTACACCAGTTACATCATACAAAGTTAGGCTAAGTACTGTAGCAAATAATGTTAAACCCAAAATCCCTATAAATGGATATATAACAGAAGCTATGCTATAATTACATTTATTATATCTTTTATGCCATACATATAAAAATGGTAGGAATAGATAACTATATTGCAATGACAAATCACCTACAGCAAACACCGGGCAACAAACAAGAAGAATACAAAAAAGTACAATCCCTTTGGCTGTATCCTTACATAAAAGTTTATAATTAATGATTGATATTATCAGTCCCCAAATGATGTTCATATAACCTATTCAATTATTTATAGCTATATTCTCATTCTATTCCATATTTACACAACTCTTCCACTCTTCAATTTATAATCGTAACTATATGCTCCTTCCGCTCTAAAGTCATTATTGTAACGAAAAAGCACCTCCTTAAAAATTTCTTCGTATTTAGGAATGAAAAGATCTTCTTTCTTCATCATACGATTAATAATCTCCTCCGCAAACGGACGAGTTAACGATAAATCATTCTTCCTACCAGCAAAATTAGTACCTTTCAGAGAACCTGGCGATACATTCAATATTTGATTAGTAAATCCACCTTTAAGTAATTCCACATTCAGACTCTCTATAAATATCTTCAAAGCAGCTTTTGATGCACCATAAACAGAGAAAAAAGGAGAAGACATAAACCCAGCTATGCTTCCCATGACAGTACAATAAAAATCCTCATTAGACTTCATCCGATTATAGAAATGCTTAATAATACGCATTACTCCAATAGAATTGATTTGCATGGTTCTCACCAATTCCTCTTCTGATAGTTCCTCAAAAAGCGAAAGTCTACCTATACCTGCTGTTATAACCAACTTATTAACATCGGTGAAACTATCAAAAACTGAATAATCATCAAATTGCAAATCAAAAGAAATAAAATTAATGTTGCTTGGTAATAAGACATCGGGATAAACTCTATCTATTATCGTTACCTTTCCACATTCTGATAAAGTTAGTGCTATTGCCAAACCTATACCATTACTACCACCTACAACAAGAGCATGGTTTTCTCCGCTAATCACACTGTTTTCAGTCATCGTAATATTTTTGTTCTATCGCCTTTTATATACTCCTCTATTATTCCTGCAATGGCTATCGACTCTACCCTACTTAACTTGTAACTACTACCCCTCCCTTGTACAATCATAGAAGCAAATTCTTGAATCTCATAGCGTAAACCTTCACCCTGCCAAGCATAGAAATATTTTTGATTCAAATTCTGATCTTCAAACCTTATTTCAAAATAATTGGTTAACCACCAAGGAGAAGGAACAAGAACATACCCCTTTGTACCGGAGATTACTAAATTACCTTCAGTTTTCACACCGAGCCCAAGGGTTATAGATGAAGTCGCATTATTATAGTTAATGACTCCTTGTGTAAAGACATCAATGCCTTTCACCATTTTAGAATGGAAATTCAATTCGACATAATCGGTCCCAAGTAATTTAACAATAGACATCAATGGAAAAGAGGATAATTCAGTCATGCTCCCTCCTGCCTGATTAACGTCTAACTCTCGTACATCTCCACTAACCAATTTAGACAAAGAAGCTTTTACATCCATCACATCACCAATCACACCGCTCTTCACCAATACCAGTAAATGATTCCAAGCAGGACTAAAAGCAGTCTTAGAAGCTTCGAGTAATACCAAATTCCTCATTTGTGCAAGTTCATATAGCTCTCTAGCTTCATCACCACTCAACACCATTGGAATCTCACAAAGAACATGCTTTCCAAATAACAATGCTTGTTTAATATATTTATAATGCGTCAAATGTGGAGAAGCAATATATACTGCATCAATCTCTTCTAAAAAACTATTAATATCATCATAACTACCTTTAATACCCAATCTCTCTGCGAAAGTATTTGCTTCAGAAAGTTCCGGATTGTAAACAGCTGTAATTTCCACACCATTAACATATTTACTTTCAGGAACAAACCGTTTGGCTATTCTTCCTGTACCAATGATACCAATATTAATTTCAGCCGTAGTTTCAGCACGGAGCATGGTAGAAGAAATTCCTTCTGTTCGAGGCAAATAAACGACCTTACAATATGCATTTAAATAATCAAATTTACCTTCCCAATCTGAGCCAATGGCAAATATATCAATACCAAATTTTTGAATATCATCAATTTTCTGCCCAACATAATCTTCAATGATAATTTCATCCGCATATCCAGTAGCCTTTACTGCTGCCACTCTTTCTAGTACATTATTACGGACATTAAGTTTTCCCCTACCACGATCAAAACTGTCACTAGTAACTCCCACAATCAAGTGATCACCAAGCTCCTTTGCTCTCCGTAGAAGATTGATATGACCTTCATGCAAGAGATCATAAGTCCCATATGTAATTACTTTCTTCATATATTTAGCAACTATTTTTCAAAGCACTTATTTATTCTAACTTTCAAGAATACGGTGAAAAAATATTTAGCCTTTTTGATATAATCTATCACAACAAGAAACAACAATGTTTTTAAAGGTACCAGATAACGATTCACAGACTTTGAGAACTCAAAAAGATAATTTGGATCTACTTCGTGTGAATTATATACAGATTCATAAGATTCAATGCATGCCTTTTTGTATTCATAGTCACTCATTGTAATTGCTCTTTCAATATAGGTATCCACAAGATTACCTGGAGAAGTCGCTACTGAATATTCTAAATATTCAGGTAAATAACCATATACCTCACACTCTCCGTCACAATAATTCCGGGCAGGAATTGACATAATACCACTAACAGCTCCCACTGCCACACCTCCTGCCACACTTATGTTCAAATGAGCATGTTTAATGTAATTAGGCAATACCTCAGGAGAAATATTACCTAATAATTTTATATCCTTTTGAATATTATGATTTAATTTTTCTATCTCTTTTATTACCTTAAATCTATGAGGGCCATCTCCAACAATATCTAATCGAATCTGAGGATATTTTTCCTTTAAACGTCCATATGCACGTATTAAACCTAAAATGTATCCCTTATGAGGGAAATCAAATCTTCCAATGGTTATTATTGTAAAATTACGACGCTTAATTCGCTCTTCTAAATCATCATAATTCAAATGAGGTAAAGCCTTCACAGCTTTTAATAGTTTAGTTTCTTTATTACTTATATATATATGATAATTATTTTCTAAAGCATCCATCTGCTTTCTTGCATAAAAGCACAGATGATTGTTACTTTCCCACTCCTTAAAAACTGTACGCATACATCTATATACTATGGATTTGAGTGGATTACAGAATATAGTCTCTAAATAATAAGCGTCACCTTTTGTATCTGGTATTCCATAAATTGACTTAATATTTAAATCAGGAAAACTTCTCACAATAGTATCTGCTTTCAACTTTGCCATAGTCGTACATGAGAAAATAACAATCTCTTCATCTTTGGATAAATTCAAATGTTCATGTTTAAACCAAAAAAGTAAATTTGGACTAACTTTTACAATTTCCAATCTCGGATCCTTTATAACATCATCGTACACTTTTTCTGTCTGAAACCTGGCATTCTGCATCCAAATAACCCGTATCCCATGATTTAACATATATTTCATTAAATAATAGAGGTACTTTTCAATACCACCAATGCTTATCATAATAGGGTAATTCACAATAAATGTTCGTTTCATACAAGCACTTTTACTTAGATTAATACTGGTTAGTGTCCAATTCTGACATATCACCTATGTATAGCCGCCAAAGGCGGTCATACATTAAATAAGTTCAAAAAGGAGTTGACTTTTTAAGTTTATTATTACCCAATCCGATAGTTATGGGAAGAAGATTCTCATAATCTCTACATCCGTTAACAATCAACCAAAATCCGGTTGACCTGTCACTTGTATAGGAACCTATTTGTGGTATGTATCTTTGTACCATTTCTCTAAAAGGTTGTAGGGGATCTTGTTTAAAGCAAAAGGATTGAATAGACTCTTTGTTAGTCAACGCTTCAGACTTGTAGCGAAGGAAGAAGCGTTCAAAATCGCTGTTACTATACATATTTATAGAATTTTTGATTATAGCGACAAAGGTCTCAAATTTGTCTCAAGTATGCTATATGTCTTTTGGGGAGGCTAACCACATGTTAGCGTCCAATTTTGACGTGTAACTA
>ERZ860059.1027-NODE-1027-length-12643-cov-2.467270_pt1 | contig 12643 bp, 9 predicted proteins | sample MGYA00510113_ERZ860059 | MGnify/ENA primary metagenome ERZ860059 (study PRJEB30046, sample SAMN00715190) | human gut metagenome | study: EMG produced TPA metagenomics assembly of the A metagenome-wide association study of gut microbiota in type 2...
TTGCGATATGCAGTTTGCGGATGTTGCTTGTGCATTAAAAACGCAAACTGCTATAGAAGATGGACAGGCTGTCTGTCCATCTTTTTTTGTATACTGGGGTTGTGCAAAAGAGACAAAATTTTTTTGTAATTCTGTAAAACGACAAAAGTTCATACAAAGAATTGCAGGGATAGTTGTGTTGTGTTACAATGAGCAGAGAAGGAGAATGAACCGTGCGTAATAGTAGACTGGACCGTATACTCTATATCCAACAGGTGCTGGTACAGGGCGGTGTGCTGAACAAACAGCAGACGGCTGACCGCTTCGGTGTCAGTGAGAAAACCATCCAGCGCGACCTTGACACCCTGCGCAATCATTTTGCAGACAGCGAGCCGCGCCGGGAGATCTTATACAACTCCGCAAAGGGCGGCTATCTGCTGGATGATACGCTTTCCCGCTTCCTCACCAGCAGCGAGATTCTGGCAGTGTGCAAGATCCTGCTGGAAAGCCGCTCTATGGTCAAGGAGGAGATGTTCCCGATTCTGGACAAGCTCATTCTGGCCTGTACACCGCTGGACCGGTTGAATCAGGTCAAAGACCTCATCAGCAATGAGCGCTTCCATTACGTCGAGCCGCAGCATGGCCGGAAGTTTATCGAGAGCCTGTGGGAGATCGGTACGGCAATAGAAAACCACAATGTTATGGAAATTACCTACTGCCGCACCCACGATGGCGAGACCCGTGTGCGCACCATCGAGCCGGTGGGCATCCTGTTCAGCGAGTATTATTTCTATCTGGCGGCGTTTATTGAGGGCATCGACAAGGATAAGCACTTCCGGAACCCGCAGGACAACTCCCCGACGATTTACCGCATCGACCGTATCCAGAACTATAAGACCCTCGAACGGCACTTTGCCCAGCGCTATACCGACCGCTTTCAGGAGGGCGAGATGCGCAAGCGCATCCAGTTTATGTACGGCGGCGAGTTGCAGACCATTCGGTTCGAGTATACCGGGCCAAGTCTGGAATCGGTGCTTGACCGGCTGCCCACTGCAAAGGTTTTGCGTGTAACAGAAAAGGGCTGGCTGATAGAAGCCGAGGTGTTTGGTACGGGCATCGATATGTGGGTGAGAAGTCAGGGAGATTACATTAAAGATTATAAAACCATAAGGAGCGATAGAATATGAGCGAAATTCAGGTGGAAGTGTGTTTTACGGACAAGCTGAAGTCTGTCCGCGTGGGCGGAAAGGAGATGGAAATCCCGAAAGCCGTGAAGGCAAAGCCCGTCGAAGAGTGGTTTGAACCGGCTGCGGGCCGCGTGAAGTGGGGCGGACTGGGCGCTGAGATAAAGGAAATGGATTTCAACGGAGAGAAGGATGCCACGTACAGTTTCCTGTTCAACGGCCCGGAGGACAAAAAGCAGGAGTTTATGGAGTGCGTGGAGCGCTTCTGCCTGGGCGAGGAAGCACAGCAGGAAACAAAAAAGAAGACTGTGCAGGACTACCTGCAGGAGGCTAAGAAAAATCAGCAGGCAGGCAATGCGGAAATGGCGTTCCAGCAGTACATGGTCGCGGCCAGAGATTACGGACACCCCGAGGCACAGTTTAAAGTGGCCCGGTGCTATCAGAACGGCACGGGTGTGAAAAAAAGCGAAGAAAATGCGCTCGTGTGGTACAAAAAGGCCGCAGAGCAGTGCGATGCCGAGGCACAGTGTGCACTGGGCGAGTGCTATTATCAGGCTCGTGGCGTTGAAAAGGACGACAAAGAGGCCCGCAGATGGTACGAAGCGGCGGCGACTCAGGGAAATGTGACGGCCCAGTATATGACCGGGCGGCTGTATGCGGCACTCTCGTACAATGTGGCGGCTGTGAAGTGGTACACCAAAGCGGCGGAGCAGGAATGCCCGGAAGCACAGTATGAGCTGGGTGTGTGCTATGAGGCCGGCGACGGCGTCGGCAAGGACGAGGCAAAGGCCGCAGAACTGTACCGCAAGGCGGCAGTGCAGGGCTATGCGGAAGCACAGAAAAAACTGGGTGACTGCTATACTCATGGCACAGGTGTCGCAAAAGACTTGGAGCAGGCGTTTGAATGCTACAGCAAGGCGGCAAAACAGGGCAATGTGAAAGCGCAGTACAATCTGGGCCTTTGCTATATGAAGGGTAATGGCGTAACGAAAGACTCTGTGCAGGCCGCTGAATGGTATGAGAAAGCCGCAGAGCAGGGACTTGCAGAGGCACAGTATTATCTTGGCCGTTGCTACAATAACGGAGAAGGCGTAGAAAAAGACCCGAAAAAGGCTGCGATGTGGTGCGAAAAAGCTGCAGAACAGGGAATAGCAGTTGCACAGTACTATCTTGGCTGTTGCTACGAAGATGGAAAAGGCGTAACAAAAGACCTTGCTAGGGCGGCAGAGTGGTACCGCAAAGCTGCAGAGAGTGGCAATGTGAAAGCACAATTTGCTCTGGGCAAGTGCTATTATGATGGAAATGGCACAGAAATGAATTATAGTGAAGCCGTGAAATGGTATCGGAAAGCGGCAGAACAGGGCGATGCAAATGCACAGAATATGTTTGGTTACTGTTATGAGTATGGAGAAGGCGTAGCAAAAGATCTTGCCAAGGCAGTGGAGTGGTTCCGGAAAGCCGCAGAGCAGGGTTATGATGTAGCGCAATACAATCTGGGTACTTGTTACGCTAACGGCATGGGTGTGGCAAAAGACATTGCCAAGGCAGAGGAGTGGTTCCGGAAAGCCGCAGAACAAGGCTATGCGGACGCGCAGTACAATCTTGGCGTTTGCTATGGGCATGGATATGGTGTGGCGCAAAACAGAGAAGAAGAAGTAAAATGGTACCGGAAAGCCGCAGAACAAGGCTATGCGGACGCGCAGCACAATCTGGGTTATTGTTACGCTAACGGTATGGGTGTGGCAAAAGACTATGCCAAGGCAGCGGAGTGGTATCGTAAATCTGCAGAGCAGGGATGCGCAGAAGCTCAATATACTCTTGCAGAATTATATGCCAATGGATATGGCGTGGCACAAAACAAAGAAGAGGCAGTGAAATGGTATCGGAAAGCTGCAGAACAAGGTGATGCAGATGCACAGAATAGTCTGGGCTATTACTATGAAAGGGGAGAAGGGGTAGCAAAAGATCTTGGAAAAGCAATCGAGTGGTATCGTAAATCTGCAGATAATGGTAATGAATTGGCGCAGTGCAATCTAGGACTTTGTTATGAGTGTGGCAAAGGCGTAACGAAAGACCCTGCCAAGGCGGCCGAGTGGTACCAGAAAGCAGCAGAGCAGGGATATGCACAGGCACAGAATAGGCTAGGTGAATGTTACTTCTATGGTCAGGGTAAGCCAGAAAACAAGTTTGCAGCGGTGAAATGGTATGAGAAAGCGGCAGAACAGGGAATTGCAAATGCGCAGTACAGCCTTGGCTACTGTTATGAAAAAGGGTACGGCGTGACAAAAGACAAAGAACAGGCTATGCAATGGTACAAGAAAGCGGCCGATCAGGGCCATGAAAGCGCAAAGGAAGCCATTGACGGGATGGAGAGCGGCGGCATGGGTGCTGCTGTCGCAGGCGGTGTGGCACTGGCTGCGACGGGCCTGATATGGAAGATTTTGAGGATTTAACAGCAGAAAGGAAAATAAATCATGGCAGACGAGCTTGAGGTGCTTGAGAAACAGCAGCTTTCCGCGCAGCGGTCGCTGAATGACCTGACGGACCAGCTGACCCTTGCAGACCATCTGGTGTATAAAAAATATCTGACGGAACTGCAGAACTATGGCATGGTGGAGCTTTCCCAGCAGATGCTGGACGTGCAGGACCCTGCCCAGTGCATCCAGCTGTTCCAGCTGCAGAAATTGACCCTGAAAAAGGGCGAGGATATGTTCCAGAAGCTTTCTACGGTGTACTATTCCAGCATGGCGCAGGGCTGCAGTCTGGCGGTGATGATCGATGTGCCGGAGGAGAATGTCGGCGCGAATATCTATCTGGGTGTCCGTGAGGACCCCTTGAAAAAGAACATGAAGAGCCGCGATCTGGATACTTCCAGCAAGGCGCTGCAAAAGGTGCTGAGCTCCAACTTCCCCGGCTCCGAGACAAGAGGCATTCCGCGGCAGGAGGAAAAAGAACTGCTGGACGGAGCCTTTGGCGATACGCAGGAAGCTGTGGCCTCGGTGTCCTGCGTGGCGGCACTGCGGGATAAATCCAGGACGGAAGACAAAGCTTTTGTGCAGGGCATCGAGCGCTTTATGGACGCCATGGACGGAGAGGTGTACACGGCGCTGTTTCTGGCAGAGCCTGTCTCGGCAGAAACGCAGGCGGAGATACGCAGCGGGTACGAAAACCTCTACAGCAGTCTTTCGCCCTTCCGCAAGAGCACATGGTCCTATAGCGAGAATCAGAGCACGGCTGTGATGGAGAGCCTGTGCAGCGGGACTTCCCACACCATCAGCGATACCGTCAGCACAACCACAACGGACGGCACGAGCCAGTCCTCCTCGGTGACGGATGGCACCCAGAAAACGAAAGGGGTCAGCGGCGGCATCAACGGCGGTGTCGGCAGCAGCTCCGGCACCTCGGTCACAAAGGTCTCGCCGGTGGCTGGCGGCATTGCAGGCATTCTGGGTCTGGGCGGCGCAGTAGCCTCGGTTGCGATTCCGGTGGCAGGTGCTGTTATTGGACCGCTGCTGGGCACGGCTGGCAGGGCCATAGGAGGCATGGCACCATCCAGAACGGCTTTCAACAGCATTGCCCGGAACATCGGCGGCTCCATGGGCGTAAACGACTGGTGGGGTCCCAGCCACTCTGCCACCGAGCAGACCGGCACTTCGCACAGTACCTCCGATGGGACGTCGCATGGGACATCGGACACCATCAGCCAGCAGGAGAGCCACGGCACAACAGACACCCGCGGCATGGGCCGTACCCAGCAGGTCGAGCTGTGCAACAAATCGGTGGAGGAACTGCTGGAACGCATTGAAAACCAGCTCAAGCGCGCCAAGGAAAGCGAGGATTACGGCTGTTATAAATGTGCGGCTTATTTCCTTTCGTCTACCCCGTCCACGGCGATACTTGCGGCCAATACTTACCGTGCATTGATGGTGGGCGAGGGCTCCTCGGTGGAGAGCGGCGCTGTGAATGTCTGGCAGAACGATGAGGCACAGGTGGCCCAGCTGCGGGAGTACCTCAAGCGATTCATGCACCCGGTCTTTGCCCGTCCGCTGTGGGCGGGTGCGCCGGACAGCCTGCTTTACACGCCAGCAACACTGGTCAGCGGGCGGGAACTTCCGATGCACCTTGGCTTGCCCACCCGCTCAGTGCACGGCTTGCCAATCATCGAGCACGCGGAGTTCGGCCGCAATGTGCCGGACGAAACGGTGCCGGATGCGGACAAGATGGAGCTGGGCAAAATCTACCATATGGGCAGGGAGGAAAAAGCGGACCTTATCCTGAACCGGCAGGCAATGGCCTCCCATACCTTTGTCACAGGCTCTACGGGTACGGGCAAGTCCAACGCAGTCTACCATCTTCTGGACGAGATAACAAAGGATGGACGGACGTCGTTTCTTGTGGTGGAACCGGCCAAGGGCGAGTACAAGAATGTGTTCGGCAGCCGCGCGGATGTAAAGGTGTTCGGCACCAACCCCAGAGAAACTCCGCTGCTGCGCATCAATCCCTTTGCGTTCCCGCAGGACATCCACATTCTGGAACATATCGACCGTCTGGTGGAAATCTTCAATGCCTGCTGGCCCATGTATGCGGCCATGCCTGCCGTGCTGAAGGATGCCATCGAGCGCAGCTACCAGAAAGCCGGTTGGAACCTACGCAATTCGGAAAGTGAAAAGGGGGTTTTCCCGACCTTCTTCGACCTGCTGGATATTCTGCCGGGCGTCATTGAGGAATCGCACTACTCCAAGGACACCCAGAGCGATTATGTGGGCGCTTTGTGTACCCGTGTGAAGTCGCTGACCAACGGCATTTACGGCAGTGTGTTCTGCGCAGAGGACGCGCTGAGCGACGCAGAGCTGTTTGACTGCAATGTGGTCGTGGACCTGAGCCGGGTGGGGTCGATGGAGACAAAATCGCTGCTGATGGGCATTCTGGTCATGAAGCTGCAGGAATACCGGATGTGTGGCAGCGAGATGAACAGCAGACTGCGCCATGTTACCGTGCTGGAAGAGGCGCACAATCTGCTGCGCAAGACGTCGGCGGAACAGTCGCAGGAAGGGGCAAATCTGCAGGGCAAGTCGGTGGAGATGCTGGCCAACGCCATTGCGGAGATGCGTACTTACGGCGAGGGTTTTATCATTGCAGACCAGGCACCCGGCCTGCTGGATATGTCGGTCATCCGCAACACCAACACGAAAATCATCCTGCGCCTGCCGGACGAAGAGGATCGCAAGCTGGTAGGCAAGTCTGCCGCCCTGAAGGAGGCACAGATCGACGAATTGTCCAAGCTGCCGCTGGGTGTAGCTGCCGTTTACCAGAATGAGTGGCCGGAGGCGGTGCTCTGCAAGATTGAGGCATATCCCATGCCGGAAAATGCTGTTTACCACAAGCCTTCAAAAATGCCGCATGAAATCAACGCAGAGTTTGTATTTGGACAACTGGCAGCGGGCAAAGAGCTGGAACCGCTGAGCATTTCGGAGATGGAGCAGCTGAAGCTCTGGCTGAAACGCCATGAGATGATGTTGAAGCCAGGGGACAGCCGCTATCTGGAACAGGTCTTTGCAGGCGGCGAACTGGATGTGGCTAAGACCCGGAAAGCTGTGTTTGATTTCTTTGGTGGAATCAGCACGGTCGTTGATTACTGTGCCGTAGCCGAAAAATCGTTCACACCCCGTAAAGAATTTCTGGAACAGTTGCAGGGACAGTACGGCCTGAAAGCTGCTGCCGCAGACTGGGTGCTGAATAGCGTGATAAGCATGGGCATGAGCCTGAACCCGGATGCAAAGGCTGTAGAAAATCTAAGGACGAATTTTGAACAGCAGGGAGGTCGTGTGCTGTGAGGCGAGAAATCTCAGAAGCGGAACCGATGGAAGCAAAAATGCACATTGGGTTGGATGATGTCGTCAAACGGTCATTTGAGCGTCTACAGAAAGGCGCGATAGAAAAGCCAGAAGAAAAACTGGATGCTGCTACGGAAAAGTCATTTGCAGAGCTAGAAAAAGAGCTGGAATACAAAAATAACGATGATGGAATGCCGTACCGTATGGAGCAGGATCTTTTGTCGGATGCAGAGTATAAAAGAAACGGATATGAGTATACTACCGATCACCTTGGAAGGTTGTTTACAGCCGAAGGAGACCTGCATCTGAAAGAGCATGATGGTCGTCTGCAAATTAAAGACAGCATCCATGACATCGGTAAAGGATATGAAAAAAGCACAGATGACCGTGGACACGCGATTGCAGATCGCTTTGGTGGGGCAAACGATTTGGAAAATCTCATTCCGCAGGATTCTGGACTAAATCGGAACGAATTCAAAAATTTTGAGAATAAACTGGCACAGGAAGTGGAAGCTGGGAAAAAAGTCAATCTGAAATTGGAGATGCATTATCCGGGAGACTCCTTCCGCCCGGATGCCATTACTGCTGTGACAACGATTGACGGAAAGCAGGAAGTTAAAGTATTTCTGAACGATCAGTATTTATAAGTCCACTGCGCTTTCAGGTTATTACAATCTCGGTCGATTGCACATACAATACAAGTATCACTTCACAAAACGGAGGGTACTTGTACTATGGTGGATTACGCTGACATTGGAAAACGCATCCGTGCCTGCCGCCTTGCAAAGGGCATGACGCAGGAGCAGCTGGCCAATGAGGTCGGCGTTGTGGTCACGCACATCAGCCATATCGAAACAGGCAACTCCGTGCCCAGCCTGAAAACGCTCATCGACATCATCAACGCACTGGACTGCTCCGCGGATGAGCTGCTCTGCATCGAGATCAAAAAAGCAAAGCCGGTGTTCGACAGCTGGATGACCGAGCAACTTGCAGATTGCTCTGCCGATGAGGCGAAGATCATCAAAGAAACAGTGATTGGTCTGAAAAAATCGCTCCGGAAGGTGTACGGAAAGTCCTCTAAATACAGATATGACTAAAACTTCAAAAACTGAATGCCAGTTGGTAGGCATTGAGTGTTTGAAAAAGCACCCATAAAGTAAACGAACCGCCTCGGTTTCCATAGCAGGAAGCCGGGGCGGTTTTGATTTGGGTAGCTTGAGCGAGCGACAACCACCAGCTTCGCTGGTGGAATAAAAACGGCTTTAGCCCTAGACAGAGAGAAACCTCCCCGTAGAATAGAGTGTGGGTTTGCCAACCACATTCTAGGAACAGGGAGGTTTATCTTTGAAATGAAAGATAACAAAGACGTAGATAGTTTAAGCCATACCACGTGGAGATGTCAATACCATGTTGTGTTTGCACCGAAATATCGGAGAATGGTAATTTACGGTCAGATCAAAAAGGATATAGGGCAGATACTGCGCCAAGAGTACATTAAAAACCAACTGCAACAGGACCAGATTGCCGATCAGTTGAGCCTTAAGGAGTTCGTGGATCCTTAAGGGGCTTTGCTGGTATTATGCCCTTCTAGGGCTTACTCAGGCCACCGGCTCAGCCGGTGTTTTTGACGAGTCAAGAATTCAATGAATTTAGGAAAAATCAATCTTTCTTTTCCGCGGTGCGGGCAAAGAAGTTGGCGAGGACGGCACCGGAAATGTTATGCCACACAGAGAACACAGCGCCGGGGATGGTTGCCAGCGGATACTGTGCAAAGTGGGCGGCAGCCAGAGAGGTGGCCAGACCGGAGTTCTGCATTCCGACCTCGATGGAAATTGCACGGCACTTGGTGGAATCCAGCTTCAGCAGCTTACCCACGCCAAAGCCGGTGAGGTAGCCCAGCAGGTTGTGCAGGATGACCACGGCAAGGATCAGCAGGCCGCTGGTCATGATCTTGGCGGAGTTTGCGGACACAACAGCGCAGATGATGAGCACGATGGCGGTGGTGGAGACCAGCGGCAGCACACGGACGGCGTTCTGGGTGAAGGCATGGAAGAAGTGGTTGACCACAAAGCCCAGTGCGATGGGAACCAGCACCACCTTGACGATGGACAGGAACATATTTACAGGGTTCACATCCACGCGCTGACCGGCATACAGCAGGGTGAGCAGCGGGGTGAGGAAGGGTGCCAGCACGGTGGAAACAGCGGTCATGCCAACGGACAGTGCAACGTCGCCTTTGGACAGATAGGTCATCACGTTAGAGGAGGTGCCGCCGGGGCAGGTACCCACAAGGATGACACCGATCGCCAGCTCGGTGGGCAGGTGGAACAGCTGCGTCAGCGCCCATGCCAGAAAGGGCATCAGGGTGAACTGCGCAATGCAGCCGATGATCACGTCTTTCGGGCGGCTGAACACTACCTTGAAGTCCTCCGGCTTCAGGGTGAGACCCATGCCGAACATGACGATGCCCAGCAGGGTGTTGACCCATGCGGTCTTTACCACACTGAAGGTGCCGGGGAACAGCAGAGCCAGTGCCGCCACCACAATGACGATGGCGGCCATGTACTTGCCCACAAAGTCGCTTACTTTTTCCAATGTTTTCATAATAATACTCCTTTTCTGAACGCTTATTTTTGCGGATGCAAAGGCAATGAAACATCCGGAAAATGGCTTTCCCGCAAACAAAAACGCCTTTGTCCCTTACGGTTCGTAAGAGACAAAGGCGTATAAACTCCTCTGCGGTACCACTCTTATTGCCGGTGCAAAGCCCGGCCCCTCAGTGCGCATCCAACAATGCGCGGCCCGTGATAACGGGGGCCTGCCGTTCCCGCTTACTGGGGCGCATACACCGCCCATTCAGCCGGAAAGCTCGGAGAGGATCTTCCCACGGACGCCCTGCACTGCCTTGCACCATCCGGCAGCTCTCTGCAGCATTCTTTCCGGGTACTCTTTCTCGTCATAGCCGAATATTTCACTGCCCCGGAGTATACTCCCACGGAGGGCGGAAGTCAAGGGATACGGACTGTCTGCTTTTTCATCTAGTTCGCATCAAAAGTGAGCACGGCTCATGCACCGCCTTGCCATGGGCGGTACTGCCGACAAAAAGAAAACCGTCACCGCAAGAGAGGTTTCTCTCGTGCGCTGACGGTTTTCCGGGACCGGGTCAGACCGACCCCTGTGCAGGAAAATGATAAATAAGGAGGTAAACTGCCGGAACTTCTTGTCGTGCAGGTGCGGTAAGTTACAGCAGGGTCTTGACGTAAGCGGCCAGCTCTTCGTCCTTGCAGGAGGCGAAGAACAGCTCAGAGAACTTTGCACCTGCCACGGCGCCCTTCAGCAGCTCCTGGTCGATGCTCTTGAGGCACTCGATGAGGGGCTTGAAGGTGGCGGCGCGGACGCCGTCGAGGATCTTCTTGTTGCGCTGCTCGGGTTCGACGCGCTCCTTGGGGTAGCCCTGACCGTGGCCGAAGCCGAACAGCTTCTCAAAGCAGTACTCGAGGTTCAGCTCACCGCCCCAGCCGAAGCCCTTGGCGAAAGGCATGGCCACGGCGTTGCCGTCGTTGACGTGGGCGAAGGTGTAGGCGTCCACGGGGTCCTCCACATGGCCGCAGATGACGCCGGGGAAGCTGTTCAGGGCCAGCATGGCGCCCTCGCCGGTGCCGCAGCCGGTGATGACGTAGTCGGCAGCGCCGCTGTTGAGCAGGATGGCGGCGAGGATGCCGCACTGCACATAGGTCAGCTGTGCGGCGTCATCGGCAGCGTACATGCCGTAGTTGACCACCTCGTGGCCCATCGGCGCTACGACCTTCTTCAGAGCGGCCTCGATGATGCCGTTCTTTGCGGCCTGGCTGTTCTCGTTGATAAGCGCGATCTTCATAGCGATATCTCCTTTATGCAGACTATTCATGACAGTGCTTTGGATTGTATGATGTCCTACAATCCTTCTTGCCTTTATCATACACACCGCGCAAGGAAATGTCAACAGGCATTTTCAAACTATGCAAGATTTTTCGTGTTTCATTCACAAATTTCAGGCGAAATACGGCAATTGAAGCTCTTTGTTCAAAAAACAACCGTTTTTTCAAAAGGTGTTTGACATCATACAATAGACCGCGCTATAATTGTTCTAAGAAAAACAGGAGCGCAGCTTTGCACATCCCTGCTGCGGGGGCTGTTTTTGTACCCCAAAATATCCTATTGCGTATTTTTAAAGAGGAGGAGGCTGGTCCTTATGGCAGAACCGGCAACAGAACTGAACAGTCTGAAGCGGGTGTCTATCGTGCAGCAGGTGGAGCAGGTCATTGCAGACCGTATTGTGGACGGTACCTATGCGGTGGATACCAAGCTCCCTGCGGAGATGACCCTGAGCAAGCAGCTGGGAGTGGGGCGCGGTACCGTGCGGGAAGCATTCCGCTTGTTGGAGGCAAAGGGGCTTGTAGAGATCCGCCCCGGGCGCGGAGCCTTTGTGGCAAGTGATAAGGAGGCGGGCGCAGAGCAGACAGTGCAGTGGTTCAGAGCCAACGAAATGGAGCTTTTGGACTGCGTGCAGGTGCGCAACGCACTGGAGCCGCTGGCTGCCCGCCTGATGGCAGAGCGCAGCCAGCCCGAGGATCTGTTGGAACTGCAACACATCCATCAAAAATTTGTCGAAGCAGTGGAAAAACAGGATGCTGCCACCATTGCAAAGTATGACGAAAAATTCCACACCAGCATCGTCAAAGCCAGTCGGAACCAACTGCTGATCAAGATCAACCATCAGACCTGTGAGCGCATCAAAAACTTCCGGCAGCGCACCTTCCAGCACAACCAGAACGCCTTGAACGCCATTATGCCCCACGCCAAAATTCTGGCAGCTCTGCAGGCAGGGGATGCTGATGCCGCCGAGCATTATATGCACAGCCATCTGGAGTTGGTGGCACAGGATCTGATCAGCATGACCAGGGACGGAAACGTCTCCTTATAAGAGGAAAAAAAAAAAAGCACAGCCAGTTAAAAAGCATACGCAGGCACCCGCAGGGCGCTGCTCCGCTTCTTTGGAAAGCGGGGGGCGGCTGCGGGTGCTTTTTTGCAAAATTGTAGGACGGTGCAACATATTTTGCCGCTTTTGAGACGAAAAATTGCAACATCCGTGCGGGTTTTGCAACATGGATACAAGCTTTTGTGCAAAGAGATAAAAAAACGATATATTTTTAGGTGATTCTGGAAATTGAAATTCTTTGCAAAGTAAGGTATTCTATAAGCATAAATACGGATTGTCCTACAATCCTACAACATCGGACTTCTCGTCAATCAAACGATTCGGCAGAAGCAGCTGCACGAAAAATGCTTCTGCCCAAGAAAACAGGAGGACACTGTTATGAAAAAGATCTCTCGCCGCAGCTTTCTGAAGGTCGCCGGTATCGGCGCAGCAGCTTTGGGTCTGGCCGCTTGCGGCGGCTCTTCCGCAAGCACTACCACCAGCACCGCCAGCTCCACCGCAGCTTCCGCAGGCGGCAGCGATGCCGATTTTACCAACACTACCCTGACCCTGTACAGCCCCGGCGGCGAAAACAGCGTACCCACCAAGACCATCATCAAGTACGGTGAGCTGATCGAAGAGGCTACCGGCGGCGCAGGCCAGGGGGATGGGGAGGACGGGGGGCCGAG
>ERZ860059.1033-NODE-1033-length-12581-cov-3.517803_pt1 | contig 12581 bp, 6 predicted proteins | sample MGYA00510113_ERZ860059 | MGnify/ENA primary metagenome ERZ860059 (study PRJEB30046, sample SAMN00715190) | human gut metagenome | study: EMG produced TPA metagenomics assembly of the A metagenome-wide association study of gut microbiota in type 2...
TCAAAGATGCAATGACTGGAGCAGCTAAATTAATATCTTTTATGAATGAAGAGGCTTTTAAATATGGAGAATCTTTTGTAGCAACAGTAGGGGATATGAAAGTTTTTCCAGGAGCAGTAAATGTGATTCCTGGAAAAGTAGAACTTTTATTGGAAGTTAGAGATATGGAACAGGAAAGAATAGAGAATTTTATAAAAAAAATAGAAGAGTATGCTAAAGAATTAATAAATATTGAGATAGAACTTATTCAAACAGTTAATAAGCCATCAATGAAAATGGATCTAAAACTGAATAAAATTTTAGAGAAAGTATGCCAAAAAAATAAAATTGATTATATGTTTATAACTAGTGGAGCTGGTCATGATGCAAAAGAATTTGCAAATAAGATTCCAACAACAATGATATTTGTTCCAAGCTGCAAAGGAATAAGTCATTCACCAGAAGAATATACAAAAGAAAAAGATATGGAAATAGGAGTAAATTTATTTTATGATTTTATTTTAGAAATAGATAAAGAGTTTGAGAACTAAAAATATAAAAAAGACTGCAAAATAAAGCAGTCTTTTTTAACGAAGAAGTGGAATATTTCCTGTAAGCTTATTTATTTTTTTCTTATTTCCACAAAGAGCTATTCCAAAATATTTCATATTTTTTTCAGGAATTTTAGAGAATTTCTCTTCAAATTCATCATATGTTTTGCAGCTTTGAGCTACATCAGAGAAATCAACGGTAATGATATCTTCAAAATCAGAAGTATAAAGTTTTTCTCTTAGTTCTCTTATCATATTTTTATTACCTCTTAATATAGGAACAGGTATTTTAATTATACCTAAATGATTTTTATTATTATCATCTTGTACATCTTTTCCTACTAACTCTGGAATATGTTTGCCAAGGGTGATTCCAAGAATAGACGAAGTATTTGCAATTATACCTAAAGGAAGTTCTTCATCTACTATTATTACACATTTGCTATTTTCTTCATTCATTTTTTTCTCCTTTTTTTATATTGATTCTATTTTCTGAAATAAATAATCCTGCTAAAGTTAGAAAAGTTCCAACCATAGCTATAGAAGTTATTTTTTCTTTAAGTATAAAAGCTGAAAATGCTACTGTTATAACTGGAACTGCATAGATATACACACTTGTTTTTAATACTCCAAGAAGCTTTAAAGAGAGATTCCAAGTAACAAAACATACAGCAGAAGCTCCAAATCCTAAGAATAATATATTAAATAAAAGCAGTGGCTCTTTAAATCTATCAATTCCTATATGAAAATCAAAAAAGAAAAGAGCTGGGAGCATAAATATCAATCCATAGAAAAAGATTCTTCTTGTAACTTGTATTGTATTATACTGATAATCACTTATTTTTTTAGTAACAATAGAATAAATAGACCATGTGGCAGCAGCAAGAACAGCCAATATATCTCCTATTGGATTGAGTTTTAAGACAGTACTTCCATTAAAACTAATGAGTGCCACACCTGTAATAGAAACAAAAAATCCTAAGAAAAAGCTTAATTTTAATTTTTCCTGTTTTAGAAAAAAATGAGTAAGTATACCTGTGATAAAAGGAGAGATAGAAACAATGACTCCAATATTAGAGGCAAATGAATAAGTCAAAGCTATATTCTCAAAAAGAAAATAAAGTGTAACTCCACATAATCCAGCTAGCATAAAGAGTTTTTCCTGTTTCTTATCTGTGAGTACCAGTTTGTGTGGATATATAAGAAGTAGTGCAATAAATCCTAGAGAGAAACGAAAAAATAGTATTTCAATAGGAGTGAAATGAGATAGAAGAACTTTTGTAGAAATAAAAGTTGTTCCCCAAATAAGTACTGTAAGAATAGCAGAAATATGCCCTAAAGTGTTTTTGTTATTCATTTATATCCTCCAAAGATTAATTTTTATTGATGAAAATATTTTGATATTGTTTAGGTGTAAGTCCTATGAATTTCTTGAAAAAATTACTGAAATGACTTTGATCATTAAAGCCTGTAAGAAAAGCAGTTTCTGAAGGAGATATTCCTTTTTCAAGAAAAATTTTAGCTTTTTCTATTCGTACAGTTTCAAGGTAGCCATATGGGGTAATTCCTGTTTCTTTTGTAAAAGAGCGAAGTAGATGGTATTTACTCAGGTTTGTGATATTACTAAGCATGTCTAATGAAATATTTTTATCAAAATTTTTTTCTAAAAATTCACAAACTTTTTTGATATTGTCACTTTGTTTTATAGAATAATTACCTTTAGAAAAGCAAGAGTGATATTTCATAAGATATTCTATAATAAGTATAAAAATTTCCTCTTTCTTAAATTCCTTAGATTTATTTGAAATCATAGAATGAAGCTCCTTGATTAAAGATGAAAGATAAAGATTTGTTATTACAGTTGGAGAAAAAAAGATTTTTTCTTCAGTTTTTGTAATACCATATATATTTTTATTCATAGTTTCTTCAGATATATTAAGACATCTATAATCAAGAGGAAGTTCACTTATCTGTTCACAGGTATGAACATCATATGGATTAAAAATTGTAATATCTCCACTTCCAACTATATATTCTTTATTGAGGCAGGAAAGTTTTCTCTCTCCTTTTTCAATAAATCCAATGACATAGTGTTTGTGAAAATGGTTTGGAAATTTTTGCATCACACCTTTGAAAGTATAAGCTTCTATATTTAATTCTTTATCAAATATTATAGTTCTGCTTTCTTTTTTCATAATGTTCCTCCCATGTATTAGAAATATTTTAACACAAGTTTGAATTTTTTTCTTGTAAGATATTGCTTATAAAGTAAAAGATATTTTATTTGTAACACAAATGACATAAAAAAGAGTTATAAAGATAATATAAAATTTTTTCCCAGTATTAATTAAAATTACACATTTAACTAAAAAAACTTCTAGCAGAGTTGTTACCTGTTAGAAGTTTTTTTATTATTTAATAATGGAAAACTATTGTAAAATCATAGGATAGAGAAAGAAATTAAATTGCTCTTAAAAATGTAGCTCAATTTAGTGTTCGTGTATATGTATAAACACGAACTTTTATATTTTCTTATTATACTCTTTAAATTTAAAAAATTCAAGTTTGATTTTTTGTAAAAATACAAAAATATGAAAAATATGACCTCTTGAAAAATAAGCTCTACTTCCATTTTAGTGTTCGCATTTATACATAAAGAAGAACTCTGATTTTTTTTATAGAGCTCATAATTGCTTCAAGAACGTTTTAAAAAAGATAATTATCTTATTTAAACTGGGAGGAAATAGTATGAGAAATAATGATATCGAATCATCATTGAAGAGGTTTTTAAAGAGGAAAGTAAAAATAACACTTGGGGTAGTAGTAGCATTTTTAATTACAGGGGTTGTAGGATATGGGGCAGATATAGTTGCAGAAGGTAAAACTGGAGAATATACAATAACAGAACAAGATGGAAAACCTAAAATTATAGGTGGTTGGAATTATACAAAGGATTCAGCAGATAAAAATGCAGATCATTCAGATACTAACACAAATATCACTTTAACAAGTGGAGATGCAGATGAGCTTATAGGTGGAAATCATTTAAAAAATACAGGTTCAACAGATACATATATTTCTAAAATAGGAAATACAAGTGTAACTATGAATGGTGGTACAGTTCAATACTTAATAGGTGGAAGTAAATCTAATGGAACTAAAGCTGATATAACAAATGGAAAGACAAAAGTAATTGTAAATGGCGGAACAATAGGACAATCTGATTCTAATGGAGTTATAAAGGCAGGACTTATAGGTGGAAACTATATAAAATCTACTTCAGGGCAAGGGACGCTAATAACAGCAAAAACAGATGAAACAGATGTAGAAATAACAGGGGGAACTTTTGCTAATAAAGTTATAGGTGGAAGTTTTGTAGATACCTATGGTACAAACACAGTAAAAGGACTAACAGTTGAAGATAAAGAAACTAACCTTAAAATATCTGGAGGAACTTTCAACAATTTTGTAATAGGTGGTGGAGCAGCAGCAGGAACTGGGAATACAAGTACAGTAGGGACTTCTAATTTAACAATAAAGGGAGGAATTTTTAATTCTAATATCTATGCAGGAGGAGCAGCTCTAGAAGGCGTAAAAGGAAAAAATGATATAGGAACTGTTAGGGTGTCAAATTCAAATTTGACTATAGATGGAACTGATGCTACTAAAGAAAATTTAAACTTTTCTGGAGCAATTTATGCAGGAGGATTGGATTCTGGGATTTCTGGAAAAATAACATTAACTTTAAAAAATTTAACTCAAGATATGTTTAAATCAAAAGGTGGAATATATGGAGGTTCTAAAGGGAGTACTGAAGGAGCGCTTGTTGAAGATGGGGATATAGAAATAAATATTTCTAATTCTCATATCTATGCAGATATTCTGGGAGGAGGAAGAGCTTCTGGGACAGGAACAATAGTAACAGCTAAGAACACTAAAATCACAGTATCAAATACAAGTATCAGTGGATATGAAAATGATAAAACCACATGGACTGGACGTATTTTTGGAGCAGGAATGGCTCAGGGAGGAGCCTTATTTGAACAAGAATCAACTGATGTTGTGATAAATAACGTAGATGGGGTTACATATGATCAGAATAATGGAAAAGTTTCCAATAAAGTAGGAGTTCGTATATATGGAGGTGGACAGAATTATAAAGCAGGAGTTGACTCACAATTAAAAATAGGAAGCACTAAAGTAACTATAGGTGGAGATGAAACTGCTCTTGCTCATGTCGTTGGAGGAAGTTTAATTGCTAATACATCCAATAAAGGAATAATACAAACTGGAACAACAGATGTTACAATTAATGATGGAAAAATTGTAGAATATGTAGTTGGAGGAAATAATACAAACTGGAATGGATACTCAGTAGTTGGAACTGAAGATGAAAATGGTAGCTATGAATATCTAAATGGAAAAAAATATAATGCTGGGAGCACAAATATTACTATAAATGGTGGAGATATGTCTACAGCAGAAATTATAGGGGGAAGTCTTACTGATTATGGATTAAATTATGAAGATAAAAATAATGTTATCCATGATGGAATAGTTTACGGAACAACAAATATAGATGTCACTGATGGAAAACTTGGATTAGTAATAGGTGGAGGAAAAGCTTTATATTCAAATCCTGATGCACCTGGAGATAATGTTGAAGTTTATCCATCAACAAGTAATGTAGAAGGAACGACTAACATAAATATAACTGGTGGAAGCCTATCAGGAAATATAATAGGTGGAGGATATGCATTCAGCAATCAATCTAGTGTTGAAAGTATAGCAAATGTAACAGGAACAACAAATATAAATATATCTGGTGGAACTATAGAAAAAAATATCTATGGTGGAGGATTTGCTGATGGAAAATCAGCTGCAGCAAATGTAGAGGGAGATACAAATATAACAATATCTGGTGGAGATATTGGAGGGAATATATATGCAGGAGGGCTTGTAGACGTAGAAAATGGAGGAACAGCAAATGTAACAGGAAATTCAACTGTAACTTTTTTAAATGGTTCTACTTTTGCAAATAGTGTATATGGATTAATTAAAAATATTGTAATAGATGAAATATCTGATGATACTAAAACAGAATCAAAATCTACTTTAGCATTTGGTAATGATAAAGAAAAATTTGAGGGAGAATTTAAAGGAGAATTTTCTTATTTTAATATTCTTCGTATAGGAAAAGATTCTAAAGTTATAATAAATGAATTAAATGGTTCTAATGTAAATCAGGATATGGAATTTACAGGATCAGGAAGAATAGAAACTAAAATTAATGGGATAGGTGGAGATATAAAACTTACTGGTGGAACGTTAGCAACTGATACTATAAATCTTGGAACAGGAAAAACACTTACTTTATCAGATAAAGGTATATTGGAAACTAAATCAGGAAATATCTTTGCAAATGCTCTTAATCCAGAGGGGAAAACAAAGGATAGTGGAATAGTAAGAACTGATAACTCAATTGTATATAATGGTGGAAGTGTAGCTCTAAATGACAAAAAATATAATTTAGATTATCTAAAGTCTGCTATAAAAACTATGGGAGAAAGGAATACCACTGATGGAAAGAATAAAACTTCTATTTTAATGCTTGGAACTTTAGTAAATACTGATGGAGAAATACAAGGAAGTATAGATATTGATCAAGCTGCTGGATTGGGAGAAAATGCACTTTTAGATAATGTAACTACAAATGTGGGAGAAGGAAATAACTCTTTAGTAATTGGTGATACAAGTGGAACAGTGGATCAAGGTACTGTAAGTACAAACAATAATTTAAATGCTTCAACATTAAATTTTGCTGCTTCAGGAACAGAAAATAAAGTTACAATTAAAGAAGGCTCAAAGCTAGTACTTGGAGGAACAAAAGATGGAGAGCTGGTAACAGTTGGTGGAGAAGGAGAAGCAAAAAAAGTAAGCATTAATGTAGAAGCAGGAACACTAGTTTTAGGAAGTAATTTCAGTAGTGGAGCTAATCAAACATTAAGTGCAAGTGTGACAATAGGGACAGAAAATGGTGGTTCTGGAAAATTAGAAGTAAATGCAGGAAATCAAACTGTAACAGGAAAAGTGACTAATACTGAAAAAGGAACAGTAGCAGTTAATAAAGATGCTGCTTTAAATGCAAAAGAAATTGAAAATAAAGGAACATTAAGTGTAGCAGGAGATGCAGTGATTACTAAACTAACAGGTGGAACAGATTCAACAATAACAGTAGGAGATAATGGTTCAGCAGGAAAACTGGTAGTTGAAACTTTACAATTGAATGGTGGAAAAATGTTCCTTGATCCAGTTTGGAAAGAAGGGGAAGTAAATACTATAGGGAATGCTTCAAAAGGGGCAGTAATATTTGATGGAACAAATGGAATAGACGGTCAAATAGCAGTAGGGCAAAACTCTGTATTAGTAGTAGGAGATAAAGCTACTGACTGGGCAGAGAAAGCTTTTGAAAATTCAGGGCTAAAATGGAAAGATGATATTACAGCTGCATTGGCAATTAGAGGAAATCAAACTTTAGGAACACTTGGAATTGTTGCAACAAATGACGGAAGTCAGGGAAGCAAGACAAGTGGAGGAAGCATTAATGTAAATGGAAGTTTGACTGGTCATAGTAACGAAAATTATAAAGGAACAGGATATCTAAACTTTGCTGATAATTCTCTATTGATAGTAGATACAGGAAGTTTAAATGGAAAGGCAGCTATATCTGGTGTAAAATCATTAAGTGTGGCAAATACATCAAAACTATATTTAGAAAATATGATAGCAGGAACTCATACTATTCTAACAGGAGAAGGAATAGATTCTAAAGGGTGGAATGACAGCAATATTTTAAATGGTGATAGAATGCTTGCTGTAACTGGAAATAAGGAAGGAAATAAGTTTACAGTTACTGCTGCAGTACAGAAAGCTGAAGATGTGCTTCAGGGAGTAGTAGTTCCAAATATGATCAATAATATTTGGAGAAGAGAACTTAATACTATTAGGACAAATGAAGGAATAAAATTTCTTTCAAAAGCAATAGATAAGGGTTATATAGCAGACACAAAAGAATCAGTAAGAACAATTAATGAAGCAGTACAGATAGCAGGAGTAGCTGGAGTACATAGAACAGGATTAGATACAATAAAGAGAACATCTGACACAGCAGTAAGACAACTTTCAATGGTAAATAAAGATGCTGCAAAGGAAGGACTATGGGCAGAGATGTCTTATGGAAGCACTGATGTAAGTGGAGTAAAAATAGGAAATACAGATACAGGATATAATGGAAGATATGAAGGAGTAAGTGTAGGAAGCAACTTTAAAACTTGGGAAAGCGGAGTTTTAGGAGGAGCATTCCACTATGTATCAGGAGAAAATAAATCAGATGAAGGAGTAAGCAGAACAAAGAATGAATATGAATACTTTGGACTATCTCTATATAATAATTTAAGAGTAGGCAACATAAATATTATAGGAGATTTAGGATATTCTAGAGGAGATAATGAAATCAAACAATATACAAAAATAGAAAGATTGAAAGCAGATATAGATACAGAGTTAATGACAGCAGGAATAAAAGGAGAATATCTAATTCAGCAAGATAACTTCAATATTGTGCCATATGTAGGACTTCGTTATGTAAGATTAAATGTAGATAGTTTTGATACTAAAAATGATACAGGAAAATTATTCCATACAGAAAAAGAAGATGCAGATTTATTCTTAGTACCAGTAGGAGTAAATATCAGTACACAAGTAATAAATCAAAGTGGTTGGACAGTAAAACCTAAATTAGATTTAGCATACATAGGAGCTTTAGGAGATAAAAAATCAGAAACAAAAGTAGGATTAGCTGAATACTCTGCAATAGATGAAATTAAAGTAAATATGGCAGACAGCTCAGCATACTCTGGAAGTTTAGGAGTAGAGTTCAAAAAAGATAACAAAGCTTTTGAAGTAGGATACAGTCTTTATTCATCAAAACATGAAACAGAAAACAGAGGAACTATGTCATTTAAATATAATTTTTAAAGAATAGAAATAAAAGAGGAAATACTTATTTTTAAGGCTACAGGTAATAAAATTACCTGTAGCCTTTTTGTATTTAACGAATAAAAAATTCAGACTATAATTTTTCTATTTTTAATTTTATAAAGAAATGCTTTTGATAGTATTACTTTATAATATATTTCTAAAATTTTTTTAAAAATTATTTCATTACTACATTTTCTGTAAAAAAATAAATAATCATTTAAAAGTTACTGTATAAAAACGAATTTTAAATATAATTATTGTTTAATTTTCATGTAATATAAACTTAAATTTATAATAAAATGTAAAAATGTATAAAAAGGAACAAATATAATTATTTTGAATATACAAAATAACGATAAAATAATAGGAGGTAAAAAATGAAAATTAAAATTGAGTTTAAATATTTATATATATTTATAATTTTATCTACTCTGCTCAGTGGTTGTGGAAGTGGAGGAGGAGGTTCATCCTCAAATAATAGCAATAATATTACTGTTCCACCAAAGATAGAAATGAATTTTAAAAAATCAGATACTGTGGTAGGTGTCATAGATACTTCTTTTTCATATTTTGATGAATTTAAAGATCCATCAGGTAACTATAGAATATTCATTGATGATAGTTTTGATGCTGATCCTCAGAAAAAATTAAATAATACATACACACATGGTGAATTAGTATCTCTTCTTATAGGAGGGAATAAAACTGGTGTAAGTGATAAAATAGGAATTTATGCTATTCCTGCTTATTTAACTGAAGGAGGTAAGATAAAATTTCAGGCAAGTATGTATGAAAAAATGTATCAGGCAGGAGTGAGGATATTTAGTCAGTCTTTTGGAAACCCTTCATATGGAATAACTAAAGAAAATTATCCAGTAGCTTCTGGAATTGTTGATTTTTATGTAAATAAGGCTTCAACAGATTCACTGTTTATTTTTGCTGCTGGAAACACTGGAGATTTTAATCCAACAGCAGAAGCACTTCTGCCAAAATTTTATCCTAAGGCTGAAAAAGGATGGTTGGCAGTAGTTGGACTAGATCCTTCAACTGGAAAGATTCATAGAGATTCCAGTAGAGCTGGAGAAGCTATGAACTGGACTATTACTGCAAGTTTTGTGGCTGAGGCAGATAAGGTTTACAATGGGATAAACTATCATACTACAGCTTTTGGAACTTCTTTTTCTGCTCCTGTAGTAGCTGGGGCAGCTGGAGCCATACAGGTAAAATATACATGGATGTCAAGAGATCTCATCAGACAATCTCTTCTAACTACAGCAACTGATCTTGGAGATGTTGGAGTAGATAATGTCTATGGGTGGGGATATCTTAATTTGGAAAAAGCGTTAAAAGGTCCTGCTGTGTTTGATAAAAGACTTACTTTTGATAATGATGGAAATCGTATTGATAATGTAATTATTGATATGAATGGATATCCTACTTCTTCTGAAAATATTGCAAATTATACTTTTGCAAATGATATATCAGGAGATGCAGGTGTAATAAAAAAAGGAACAGGTACATTATGGTTTACAGGAAATAATACATATTCTGGTCAAACTACTATACAAGATGGAGCTCTTGTTATTACAAATAATTTAAATTCAAATGTAGTACTAGAAAATAATGGAATATTAAGAGCTGTTGGAGTTGTTTCTCCTTTAGGAATAACTGAAAGGGTAGTAACTATTAATGGGAATATAAAGAATAACTCTACCTCGACAGAAGGACTTAGTATATCTTATGGAGGATTGAAAATTAATGGAGATTATACAGGAAATAATAATAGCTCAATTAGTATAGATATTACTTCAAATTTAGAAGTTACAGGAACTTTTGATAATGGAAATGGAAAAATAAATGTAACTTATGGAACTAAAAGCATTCCAATATCAAATATATATATGACAAAAGATATTGTTACAGCTGAGCTTATTAAAAATACTATTCCTGAAAATATAAATACAGTTCCCATCAACAACTATTTTGATTTTCAGAATATAACAGTAACAGATAATAAAATAAGTTTGGATTATAAAAGAAATTCTACTGAATATGTAGTGAAATCATTAGGAATGACATCTCATTCTGCTGTAAATACAGCTTTAAATTTGGAAAATTCTTTTACAGTTGCAGAAAAAAATGATTCTTTTTTAAAAGCAGCTTCTAGTATATTAGCCACTCCTAATGCTCTCCTTCCTCGGACTATAGATTCTCTTTCTGCCGAAATATATGCTTCTTCTCAAAATTTAATATTTAAACAATTAAAAGAAATGAACAGGGATCTTTCTAATAGAGTGGCGCTTGTTTCAGAAAATAGAAATGATAATTTAAATGGAATATGGTTTAATGGAATAGGAACAAAAGGAAAACTTTATCAAAAGGGTTATGCTGGGGCAGATACCAAACTATATGGTGGACAGGTAGGAATAGACAGATATTTTTCAGATAAACTTTTGCTGGGAGCTGTTATATCTGCTTCAAAAGCTGAAGCTGATTTTGATAAATATGCTGGTAAAGCTGAAAATACAAATATTATGCTGTCTGGATATGGATTATATGAATTTAATAAAAATTTCTATACTTTAGGAAGAGTAGGGATAGGCTATACGAAAAGTGATGTAGAAAGAGATATATGGATAAATGAGAACAGTATTCATTTAAGTACAGATTATGATAATGTTCTATATTCTTTATATAGTGAATTGGGATATAAATTCTCTATAAATAAAAATATTAAAGTAAGCCCTTATGTTGGACTGATGTATGACTATGTAAGAAGAGGAAGCTTTAAAGAAGATTCAAATAGTATTTATGGAATAGAAACTGGTAGAAAAAATTATGAACAATTTTCTGGAGTAGCAGGTATAAGAACTGATTTTAAATTTGATAGATATAAATTTTATGGAGGAGTAACTCAAGTAGTTTCTTTTTCTGAAGACAAATTAGATTTTAAAGCTAAATATGTAGGGGATATAAGTGGGAATGGCTATAATATAACAGGTATAAAATTGAATAAAAATACTACATGGATAAATTTAGGTATTGAAGCAAAAATAAATGAAAGTACATCTATAAATATATCATATGATATATCAGTAGAAAGAGCAAAGATTTCAGATAATATGGTATCATTAGGATATAAGTTTAGATTTTAGAATATATTTTTTTAAGGTTATCCAAGACGAACAAAATCTTACATATTCTATGCAAAAAAAAGACCATTTCATATTTTTTTTAAAGGAGTATAATTAAACTAAAATATGATATGGAGGTATTATATGAAACAAGAAATATTTGAAGAAAAATATGGAGTAGAAAGATTAAATAGTAATTGTACAAAATGGGACGGATTAGAAGAAAAATTTGGAGAAAAAAATCTCATATCTATGTGGGTGGCAGATATGGATTTTAAAGCTCCAGAAGCTGTAATAGAAGCTTTAAAAAATAGAATAGAACATGGGGTTTTTGGTTATAGTTTAGTAGCAGAGTCATATTATAAAGAGTTTATAGACTGGGAAAAAAAGCACCATGGATATGAAGTGAAAAAAGAATGGATAAGATATACACCAGGAGTAGTGGCAGGAATATATTGGATAGTAAATATTTTTACTAATCAAGGAGAAGGAGTTATTATAAATATGCCAGTATATTATCCTTTTCATAATGCCATCAAAGAAAATAATAGAAAATTAATATATTCTAATCTAATTAATAATAATGGAATATATACATTTGATTATGAAGATTTTGAGAAAAAAATAATAGAAAACAATGTAAAATTATATATATTATGTTCACCTCATAATCCTGTTGGAAGAGTGTGGAAAGAAGAAGAATTGAAAAAAATAATGGAAATAAGCGAAGTAAAGGAATAGTAAATACTCAGTTTTTGTGAGGGTTTATGCATATTAAAAGGTGTTATTTAATGAAAAAAACGACAAAAATAATAAAAATGCGTAAAACAGCATGAAAAATATAAAAGCGTTTCCGGAATATAAAAAGAAGCAGCCT
>ERZ860059.1037-NODE-1037-length-12517-cov-2.170759_pt1 | contig 12517 bp, 10 predicted proteins | sample MGYA00510113_ERZ860059 | MGnify/ENA primary metagenome ERZ860059 (study PRJEB30046, sample SAMN00715190) | human gut metagenome | study: EMG produced TPA metagenomics assembly of the A metagenome-wide association study of gut microbiota in type 2...
AACCGGAACCGCAAGCATCTTCATGTCGCCGCCGCTTTCGTCTTCCATCAGGAGCATGCCGAGCGGACGGCAGCGGATCACGGATCCGGCCAGCAGAGGGAACGGAGTAATCACGCAAACGTCAACGGGGTCACCGTCATCGCCGAGGGTCTGAGGGATGAAACCGTAGTTTGCAGGATAACGCATGGAAGTGCCGATGAAACGGTCGACCAGAAGAGCGCCGCTTTCTTTGTCAACTTCATACTTGACGGGGTCGCTCTGTGCGGGGATTTCAATCACAACATTGAAATCGTGCGGCAGGTCTTTTCCTGCGCTGATTTTGCTCATATCCATAATATTTTTCCAACCTTCATTAATTAGGAAATAATCTATTAATTTTAATCGTTAGTTCCTTACTCTGCCAAGGAGATCAATTTATCAGCAAGTCCGCTGCAGTGGGACTCCACTAACTCGACGTTCTTGAACCCCTCCTCAAAGAGATGCTCTTGAATGCGGGGATGGATCGTCAGAACTAAAGCCGACTTCAGCCATCCGGCATTGTCTCCTCCGACGTTTTCTTCGAGGGTTCGTATGGCGTCCGTGCTCGTCAGATAAACCACCGGCGCTTCTCCGCGTCCGATCCACCTCTTTTGATCGCCTGAAGCCTTCAGCGGGATTCTCTTATAGATAGGTGCCACGGTCACAGGAACACCTTTATCCCGCAGCACGTCAATCAGGAACTGACGGCCCGTGTCGCCTCGAATGAGGACAACTTCCGGAGGAAGACCTTCTTCCAAAAGGAGTTCAAAAAGCAGTTCGGAACCGCTCTCCAGAGAGCTTCCGTGCGGAAAAAGAATTTCGTGTGCTGCAGGAAAAGCCGCGGTCAAAGCTTTAGCGGTCGGTTCGCCGACACAGGCAAAGCGAGCAGATTCAGGAAGCTGAGGAAAAATGTCCTTCATGAAGCTGACCGTCGTCGGACTCACGAGAATCAGCAACGCGCCTCTTTCAGCTCCTTCGAGAATTTCTTTGACGCTTTCCTCGTAATCTTCCGAACGATCAAATGTAAACGCCGGCCAGTAAACCGAACCGGCCGTTTTTGCTTCCAGTTCTTCCTGAAGCCGCTGCCCGCCGGGCCCCGGCTTCATGTTTAAGATCGTGCGCATTACTTTCCGAGCACTTCTTTCAGAAGACGCTTAGCGCCTTTTTCGATCAGCTGATCCAGCACCTTGCGGGCATTTTCTTCAGGCTCATTTGCCAGGCCCGTGTATTCAGCCGTCACATATTCACCGGTCATGTGGTTGCCGACAAGTGCGCGGAGGAACATCTGACCGTCGTCAATCGTGGCGTAGGCAGCCAAAGGAACCTGGCAGGAACCGCCGAGTGCTCTGGAAACCGCTCTTTCCGCCTGAGTGCACAGACGAGTGTCTTCGTCGTTGAGCGCTTCGACGTATTTCTGTGTCATTTCGTCGTTTCCAACCGCTTCAATGCCGATAGCACCTTGACCCGGCGCCGGAAGGGAAACTTCAGGCGGAATAATGGAACGAATGCGATCGGACAAACCGAGGCGCTTCAGACCGGCTGCCGCCATCACGAGGGTGTCGTACTGTCCGTTGTCGAGCTTAGAAAGACGAGTGCCCACGTTACCGCGAATCATCTCGACCTTGAGGTGCGAGAAACGGGAACGAACCATCAGTTCACGACGAAGGCTGGAGGTGCCGACAACGCTTCCGGCCGGCATCTCTTCTAAAGAGGCATATTTATGAGAAACCACAGCATCGCGCGGATCTTCACGGACCATCACGGCAGCCAGTGTGAACGGCTCAAGAAGATCCATCGGGACATCTTTCAGACTGTGGACGGCGATTTGAGCTTTGCCTTCAAGCATAGCGGCTTCAAGTTCTTTAACGAACAAACCTTTTCCTCCGATCTTGGAGAGCGTGACATCCAAAATTTTGTCGCCTTTGGTAGTTAAACCTAAAAGCTGAACATCAAGCTCGGGGAATTTTTCTTTCAGGCAGCTCTGAACGTACTTTGCCTGCCAAAGCGCCAGCGGGCTTTCGCGAGTGGCAATAACCAGATGATCTTGCTGAGTCATTTTTTAACTTTTTAGAGAAATACAAAGAATGAATGGGAGTTTATCAAGATGGGCGGGAAGCGCGTTACACCGGTCTTAACAATCGCTTTCGAAAACCACCTCTAACAACAAAGAAAACCTTTTGTAGACAATCCGTTACCCGACAATTCAGTCATTACTGGCTATAATTGGCCTTTTTCATTACTGACTGCAAAAGTTATGGCCCAACACAATCCTCTCTCAGTTCATGCCGATCCGCTTGCCTCCAAAAAAGAAGCTTGGAGCGGACGCTTTTCTGAGCCTATGGCCGAATTTGTCCTTCGTTACACCGCCAGCGTGAACTTTGACAAGCGTATGGCTGAAGCCGATATCGCAGGCTCCGTGGCCCATGCCAAGATGCTTGCCAAATGCGGCATTATTTCCAAAGAAGATTTGAATGACATCGAACGCGGAATGCGTCAGATTCTTCAGGAAATCAAAGAAAACCGCTTCGAATGGAAACTCGAACTCGAAGACGTTCATCTCAACATTGAAGCCCGCTTAACGGAACTTGTCGGAGACGCCGGAAAGCGCCTTCACACCGGCCGCAGCCGTAATGACCAAGTTGCATTAGATATTCGTCTGTACCTGCGCAATGAGATCGACCAGATCATGGATCTTCTCTCTCATCTGCAGAAATCCCTGCTGACGGTTGCCGAAAAGAACATCGACACCATCATGCCGGGCTACACCCACATGCAGGTTGCTCAGCCCGTCACTCTCGGCCATCACTGCCTGGCTTATGCCGAAATGTTCGAGCGCGACCGCGAACGCTTGGCTGACTGCCGCAAACGCGTCAATCGTTCTCCGCTCGGTGCCGCTGCTCTTGCCGGCACCACCTATCCGATTGACCGCGAATACACGGCAGAACTGCTCGGATTTGAAGGTGTGACTCAGAACTCTCTGGACTCCGTCAGCGACCGCGATTTTGCAATTGAATTCTGCTCCTGCGCTTCGCTCATCATGATCCACATTTCCCGTATGTCCGAAGAGCTCATCTACTGGATGAACACCAACTTCGCATACATCATGCTGCCGGACAGATTCACGACGGGTTCCTCCATCATGCCGCAGAAAAAGAATCCGGACGTTCCGGAAGCTGCCCGCGGCAAGTCCGGACGCGTGGTCGGTCACCTGATGGGCCTTCTGATGCTGATGAAGGGACAGCCCCTTGCTTACAACAAAGACAATCAGGAAGACAAAGAGCCGCTCTTTGACACGATTGATACCGTCAAAGACACTCTGCGCGCTTTCATCGAAATGATCCCCGGAATCCAGGTCAACAAGGCCCGTATGCGTGAAGCCGTCATGCTCGGTTATCCAACCGCTACAGACTTCGCCGACTACCTCGTCCGCAAAGGCCTGCCCTTCCGTGACGCTCACGAAGCTGTCGGCTGCGCCGTGCGTCTTGCTTCTGAGAAAGGCTGCGGTCTGCATGACCTCACGCTTGAGGAATTAAGAGAATTCAGCGATAAAGTCGGTGAAGATGTTTACGACAGTCTGACGCTTGAAGGCTCCATTGCTTCCCGCAACCACACCGGCGGCACGGCACCTTCTCAGGTCGCCAAACAAGTCGGCATTTGGAAAGAGCGTCTCAAGAACCGCGCTCATAAATAATTCAGGAACGCACGGGAACCTTAAAAGTTCCCTTGCTCCCACGCGAAACGCCCGGATCTCTCCGGGCGTTTCGCTTTTGCTATTCAGCAAAAATTATTCAGCGTCAATCTTGACGACCCAGCCTTCAGGACCTTCGATTTCGCCCATCTGGATACCGGTCAGTGTTTCTCTGAGCTTGGTGCAGATAGGACCCATCTTTTCCATGCCGGATGGGAAGTAGATATCGCCGTCAGGTGTATTGACCATACCGATCGGAGCCAAGACGGCAGCCGTACCGCAAAGAGCGCCTTCAGCCATGTCTTTGAGTTCGTTCAGCTTAACGGGACGCTCAACAACCTTATAGCCCAATCTCTTGGCAACGTCGATTAAAGAGCGGCGTGTGACGGAAGGAAGAATGGAATCGGACTTCGGAACAATGATAGTGCCTTCCTTGTCAACGAAAATCAGGTTGGCACCGCCGGTTTCTTCGATATAGGTGCGTGTAGCCGGATCAAGGTAGATGTTTTCGGCGTAGCCGTGGCGATGAGCTTCCATTGTCGGATGTAGACTCATAGCGTAGTTCAGACCGGCTTTGATATGACCGGTTCCGCGGGGAGCGGCACGGTCGAACTCAGGAACCGTCAGCTTAAGCGGCTTGATAGCGCCTTTGAAATATGCGCCGACCGGCATCACGAAAATTCTGAAAATAAACTCATGGGCCGGCGCCACACCGATCTGAGGACCGGAACCGATCATGACGGGGCGGATGTACAGCGTTGCGCCGGTGCCGTAAGGAGGAACCCAAGCAGCGTTGGCTGCGACAACGTCTTTGACGGCCTGAATGAATTTTTCTTTCGGGAAAGCCGGCATTTCAAGGCGTTCGGCACTGCCCATCATACGTTCTGCGTTCAAATCCGGACGGAAAGTAACGATATCGCCGTTGACGGTGGTGTAAGCTTTCAACCCTTCAAAACAGCACTGGGCATAGTGGAATACGCAAGCGGCTTCGGACAGTTCGATATTGGAATCAGTGATCATCTTACCTTCATCCCATTTACCGTCTTTCCAATGAGCTTCGAAACGGTAGTCGGTCGGTGTGTAGCCGAAGCCTAATTTGCTCCAGTCAATATCTTTTTTCTGCATTTTTTCTCCTACGAGATTCGTTTTGTTATAGGTCCCTAATTGTAATAATTTGAAAGAAATTATTCGGACTTCTGAGGAGAAATTAGCAGGAGCGGCTTTTTTCAGACTTAAGAATTTCCGGCAACGGTCATTTCTTTAATCAGCACCGATCCGCTGAGGTAGCAGCCGTTCAAGTCCACGTCGTCTGACATCGCTTCGATAGACATGAAGATGTCTCTGAGATTGCCAGCAACGGTAATGCCTTCCACCGGGTAAGCGATCCTTCCGTTCTCCACCCAGAAACCGGATGCGCCCTTAGAGAAATCTCCTGTCGTGTAGTTGACGCCCTGCCCAATGAGCTCAGTTACTAAGAGGCCGGTTCCCATACGGGAGAGCAATGCGGAAAGCGTTTTTTCGGAGGCTTCCGGTGCTTCGGAGAAGATGAGGTTGTAGGGTCCGCCGGCATTTCCTGTTGTCGTCATTCCCAACTTGCGAGCCGAATAGCTGCTCAGAAAAAGTCCGCTCAGCACACCGTGATCGACGACTAAGCGTTCAGAAGGACGGACGCCTTCATCATCAAAAGGCGCCGAGCCCCAATAGCGCGGGATGAACGGATTCTCCAAAATGGAAAGATGATCTGGGAAAATCGGTTTATTCAGCATTCCTTCGAGGAAGGAGGTCTTGCGGTACAACGCTGAACCGCTTGCCGCATGAACAAAGGTTCTGAATAAGCTCTTGGCAACCGGTGCTTCAAAAACGACCGGGCACTTGCGGGTCGATAAACCGCGTGCCGACAGATGATCTACAGCTCTTTGGCCGGCGATCATGCCGACCTGCTGCGGCGAGAGCAAATCCATCGACGAAACGCCGGAAGTGTGCCAGGAGCCGACCTGCATTCCGTTTTGGTCCTCAGCGATCACTGAGGTGTCAATCGAATGGTCGCTAAAGGGATAGCCGTGCAAAAAGCCTTCGGTATTTCCCAAGATAAAAGAGCCGATCGTTGTCGTGACCATTGCGCCGTCGGAATTCACCACGCGTTTATCGACACTCAATGCCGCTTTTTCTGCTTCGACCGCCTTTTGAACCTGTTCTTCAATCGAGATGTTCCACGGATGGAAGAGATCAAGCTGACGTGGGTTCGTGCAGAGTCGTTCTTTATCCGGCAGGCCGTTGCATTCATCCGGTGTGGTGTAGCGCGCCATATCAAGCGCCGCTTTGACCGTTCTTAAGATCGATTCTTTGCGAAAGTCTCCGCTGGAAGCCACAGCCTTAGATTTACCGAGATAGACGGTAATTCCGAAATCTCGGTCATGGGTATGTTCGATGGATTCCGTTTCCCGATTTCTTACCGTAACACATGTCCCCTTCTCTTCACTGACTTCTACCGAAGCGGAAGTTGCACCTAGAGAAAGCGCTGTGTCTAAAGCATGCGAAACCAAGGAACCGAGCTCTTCTGAGCTACTTATTGTGGGAGTTTGACTCATATTTTGAAGCGGAAACTAAAGATTGGAGATTATGATAGCGCTTGATGCAAATATTACTAAAGAAGGTCACGCTAATATGAAGAATACAAACGAAAACCTTGAAGAAGAGTACAGCGGTCCGAGCAAAAGTGAACTGAAAAGAAGGGCCGAGCATCTGCAGGATCTCGGTAAAGAACTGACCACCCTGGGTGCCGAAACGCTGGCAAAAATCGAACTTCCCGAAGTCATTCTTAAAGCCATTGAGGATTATCACCGTGTTCCCTCCTTCGGTGCCAAACGACGCCAGCTCCAGCTTATCGGCAAATACATGAGAGCATTAGACGGAGACGCCGTTCGTCAGGCCATTGACCGTGCAACAGGCAACGATAAAGCGGCGGTGGCCGCACTGCATAAGAGTGAACGTCTGAGAGATGCGTTGATTGCAGATGATGCCGCTCTGACAAAATTTATTGCTCAGTTCCCTGACGTCAATGTTCAGGAAGTTCGTCAGCTTATCCGTAATGCTCGTAAAGAAGCCGAAGGCAATAAGCCTCCGAAATCCGCCCGTGCCCTCTACAAACTAATCTACGCAATGGTTCTTCCTCCGATCGTGTTGGAAGCGACTGAGGAGGAAGACGATGAAGAATAGCAAAGCAAAAATCGGTCTGGTTTCCATTTCCGATCGTGCCTCTTCCGGAACTTATCAGGACAAAGGCATTCCCTCTTTAAAAGAATGGCTCGCTAAGGCTTTGCTTTCTGACTATGAAGTTGTGGAAAAACTCATTCCTGATGAACAGCAGCTTATCGAAGCGACTCTGAAAGAATTGTGTGATCAGGAAAACTGCGATTTGATTCTGACAACCGGAGGCACCGGTCCGTCTCGTCGTGACGTGACGCCTGAAGCCACGCTGGCTGTCGCCACTCGTACCCTTCCGGGATTCGGAGAACAAATGCGTGCGGTTTCTCTTGCCTTTGTTCCGACCGCGATTTTGTCCCGCCAGGTCGGCGTGCTTCGCGAAATCAAAGATCATGCCGCTTTGATCATTAACCTTCCGGGGCAGCCCAAGGCTATCGCTGAAACTTTGGAAGGCATTCCTTCCAAAGGCATTCACGGTATTTTTGCGGCAGTACCCTACTGTATTGATTTGATCGGCGGTCCGGCCATTGAAACCCGTCCTAATGTCGTTAAGGCTTTCCGCCCGAAATCCGCGCCGCAGCCTCACGTCATTGATGCAAAAATCATTGAACCAAAAGAAGGCAAAGCGGACTCCACGATCATCATGCTGCACGGCTTGGGCAGCGACGGATCGGATTTCGAACATTTCCGAGAGGAACTTGCAGCATGCGGCGCACCTGTCGAACAGGCTCGTTTGATTCTTCCGACCGCACCTGAACGTGCGATTGCAGCAAATAAAGGCTTCCTGATGCGCGGCTGGTTCGATCTTCTCGACACCGACGGAATCGGTGCCAGCGACGAGCCGGCACTTATTGAGAGCGCCCGTATCGCAGAACGTTTAATTGCCCTGGAAGAGACGAAAGGCATTAGACGGGATCGAATCTTCTTAGGAGGTTTCTCACAGGGCGGCTGCGTTGCGCTTTACACGGCTCTGAAACTCGACCGTCCGATCGGCGGCATCTTCTGCCTGAGCGGCTATCTGCCCATTGAGTCTGCTGACGATATTGAGCATGTCGGTCAAGGCATCCTCTCTCCGATTTTCCTCGCCTATGGAAAAGAAGACAGCGACGTACCGCCCGTGTACCCTGAGATCAGTGTTAGAGAACTTCGTAAGCTCGGAGCAACCGATCTTTGGTCCAAGGGATATGACGGAGCCGGTCATGATTTAAGCATCGAGGAAGTCACAGATCTGTCTGACTTTTTAGAAAAATCTTTAGTAGCTTCCCAATAAAGCTTTGTATCCGATTTGAGGCAAAAGTGCGCTTTTTTAAGGCGCTCTTTTTTATGCTGGAATCCTTAGGAAAAATATATAAAAACTAAGATCATGGAATCTTTTTGGGACAAACTGTTAAGCGGGTCGGAGGCGATCCTTGAGCCCTTGCACGTACCGCTGTTTACGGCCGGCGGCAGTCAGATCGACACGTTCGATATTCTCGAGTTCTGCTTGGTCTTTCTCATTGCTTATTGGCTTGGCAAGTTAGGAGAAGAAAGCATCAGGAAGTTCGGCTCCCGTCACAACTCCGTCCGTCCGGAATCCCTTTCAATGTTTGCCCGCTTCATCCACTGGGGCATATTGGCCGTCGGCATTCTGATGGGCTTATCGATGATCGGTCTCCCGATCACACACTTGGCGATCTTAGTTTCTGCCTTATCAGTAGGCATCGGCTTCGGACTACAGACGATTGTCAATAACTCCGTTGCCGGTTTGATTTTGATATCGGAACGTGCGGTCAGCTTAGGCGATATTATTGCCACTCCGAGCGGCCAGGTGGGCCGGGTGACCATGATCACGATTCGTGCCACGCGTATTGTAACCCCGACTGGTCAAGCAATCATCATCCCTAATGCTTCCCTGATTAACGGCTCTTTTACCAACTACACCATGGATCGCCGAGGCGTTCGAAAGATCTATCCGTTCTCGATCCCTTACGGCATTGACTTTCGCAAGGTTAAAGAAATTATTGAAAAGGCTGCCGTCTCAGTTCCGTTCTGTATTAAGCCCGATGCACTCCATGAGGTAGAGTGCGGTATCACCGGATTCGGGAATTTTGGCATTAATGTAGAACTGGTTGTTTGGGTTGATCCGATTGAATTGATGGAGCCGTACCGCCTAGAAGCGGCCTTTTTGAACGCTATCAATGATGCGTGTGTAGCCAACGGCATTGTGATGCCGGGACCCTCCTATGGGGTCACTGTCTCCCCGACACCGACACCTGTTGCGTTCAATGCTCAGGTTTCAGGCACCTCTTCTCCTGTGCCTTCTAATCTCCGGGCACCTGCTCCTACAAATCTTGTTCCCTCGGCAGATCCTTCGGAGAGTGCGAAAGCCATCGGACAAGTTCCGCCGGCACAAGCTGCAGCCATCATAGGAGTCCCGCAGTCTATGAGTGAAAATCCTTCTCCAAAGAAAGAAAAAGAGGAATAGTTGACCTCGTAATTTCTCCTCAGACTAAAATTTCATTATCAGTTTGAGGAGATTTTTTTTTGAGTCATTACATCGGACGCTTTGCACCATCCCCAACCGGCCATCTACACGCCGGAAGTTTGGCATGCCTTTTAGCAAGTTATCTCGATGCTAAAGCTCATAGAGGAACGTGGATTATTCGCGTCGAGGACATTGATCCGCCTCGTGAACCTGCGTGGGCAGCAGAGGATCAGCTCGAAACCATCGAAGCGTTCAAGCTACACTCAGATCGTCCAATTCTCAGACAGTCAACTCGAATTGAGGCCTATCAACAGGCCCTCAACTTTTTAATCGGTAAAGGTCTGGCCTATGGGTGTGCTTGCACTCGCAAAAGAATCGAAGCCGCCTGCTTAGCTGCCGGCTTGCCACAGGGCGCCTATCCCGGAACTTGTCGCCATGGAACAGGCGGTGCACCGATTCGTGCGTGGCGCTTTCTTGTAGACGACGGTTTCATCTCTTTCAATGACAGATGGCAAGGTACGTTTAAACAGAACGTTTTGAGAGAAATCGGCGATTTTGTTATTCGGAGAGCCGACGGACTCTGGGCCTATCAACTCGCCGTTGTCGTCGATGACGGATTCCAGGGCGTGACACACGTTGTCCGCGGTGCTGACTTGATAGACAACACGCCGCGACAAATTTTGCTTCAGATAGCATTAGGTTTAACTACACCAGGGTACATGCACATCCCGCTCGTACTAGACAAGAAGGGGAACAAGCTCTCTAAACAGACATTGGCCCCAGCGATTGATCGAAGCAAGCCCGAAGAAGAAGCCGCACGTGCCTGGACTCACCTAGGATTCAAACCTTTTGCTTTCGATACTCTCGACGAGTTTTATTCAGAGGCTGTTAAGCGCTGGAGATCGAGATTCCAAATCAATGCTTAATTTCTGCGGCCTGTTCCACCCAACAGAACAGCGACTTCTCTCTTCTCTCCAGAGACAGATCTTGAGAAATTTTGTGAGGCTGGTTTCTTTCCAAAAGAACGATCAGGTACGTAAGGCTGTGAGAAAAACGGATCCTCTGGCTTGCGAGGAGCTTTCCAACTGTCTGTGCTCAATGTCTTACGAGGAAATCTTGCTCTCTTGCGGGGTTCAGGATCAAGTTCCTGCGGAACCAAATTGACTTTCGTCAATTTGCGAATTGCATCAAAACTCTTTTTATCCTTGTCCGTAACGAGCATTAATGCCAAACCTGAGCTTCCAGCGCGACCGGTTCTGCCAATTCGATGAACATAATCCTCAGGAACAAACGGGACGTCGTAATTAATTACGAGCGGCAGTTCAGCAATGTCCAGTCCACGGGCTGCGACATCCGTTGCCACCATGATATTTAAACTGCCATCCTTGAAGTCTTTTAGCAACTTTAAGCGCTCTTCCTGAGTTTTGTCGCCATGAATCGCATCTGCGTTAAAACCGCATTTTTCCAATTCACGCGCAAGTCGGCGAGCCGTCAACTTTGCATTGACGAATACGATTGTCTGGAGCGGTTTGCCGTCGAAGTCTTCTCCGCGGGTTTTCAGAAGCTCCACGAGCGCGTCCGTTTTTTGAAGTTCGTTAACCGAGAAGACCTCTTGTTTGATAGTGGCAGCTGTGGCGTTTTGGCGAGCCACCTCGATAACAACAGGATCAGTCAAGAAATTTCCGGCCAGTCTTTTAATTTCAGGTGAGAATGTGGCGGAGAACATCAGATTCTGGCGCTTTTTGGGGAGTGAGCTCAGAATCCTGGAAATATCCGGGAGGAAGCCCATATCCAACATCCGGTCGGCTTCGTCCAAAATAACGATGCCGCATTGATTGAGATTGGTATTTCTCTGCTCAAGGTGGTCTAACAAACGTCCAGGCGTTGCAATCAAAATTTCTACACCGCGCCTTAATGCTTCTGCTTGCGGTTTGATGTCCACCCCGCCGTAAACGACGCCAATTCGGATAGGAGTGTCAGCTGCGTAATTTGAAAGTGCCTCTGCAGTTTGATCTGCCAACTCTCTTGTCGGGGATAGAATCAAAACACGTACAGGATGGCGTGCCGGTGATGTGCTTGTATTGGCTAGGGGCAAGAGTTTTTGGAGAACAGGAAGCCCAAAACTTGCAGTCTTACCTGTTCCAGTCTGGGCGCCCCCCATAACGTCTCGTCCCTGAAGTACTACAGGAATAGCTTTACATTGAATTGCAGTGGGTTTGGTATAACCCATCCGTGTAATAGCTGAAAGTAAATTTGGAGCCAAACCAAACTGCGCAAAATCTTGACACTCTGCCATTTATCTGTTTATTCAATCAAATGCTAAAAGCGACATTTTACAACTCTAGAACCTGCGCTTATTGTGTTCAACCATGAATAGGCACAATGTGTGAAGATCTTTTAGTTCTTTAAGACCCTATAGCTGATAAGAGGATTGTTCTTTAATCAATTAGGTGGCTCTATTAATAGCTCATAAATTGATAGAGCTAAACTATCTTCCAAAGCCACCCCTTAAAGAGAAGTGAAAAGATTTTAGAGATAATGCTGAATTAATAAGAGTTGAAAAGTTGATAGTCTTAAAAATATTTAAAGCAGTATGTGGCTACGGATCATCGGGATCTCGACATTGAACACATTGGAAACATTGAAAAAGTCTTCATTACGAAGCATCCCCGCTTGCGCGGGGAACTCGCTGTTTTGACGGATAAACTGATTTAGTTCCTCGGTCCATCCCCGCTTGCGCGGGGAACTCCAACTCCGTACTCCGGTACCTTTATCCCGACCCGGTTCATCCCCGCTTGCGCGGGGAACTCCGTTGAGGAAACCGACGATCATTTAGATCAGGCGGTTCATCCCCGCTTGCGCGGGGAACTCATGTCCGGAGTGCTGCGGGGAGGATTCAAGAGCGGTTCATCCCCGCTTGCGCGGGGAACTCGACGGTTTTGGGGAATAATAGCCGTGTTGGTTAGGTTCATCCCCGCTTGCGCGGGGAACTCTTTAATCTTTCTATAAAGAGGTGCGTATGAATCGGTTCATCCCCGCTTGCGCGGGGAACTCAGAATCGTTAGCAGCCGTGTAGCTGAGGCGACCGGTTCATCCCCGCTTGCGCGGGGAACTCTACATAATGGCAACTTTAAATTACCACC
>ERZ860059.1047-NODE-1047-length-12324-cov-2.047681_pt1 | contig 12324 bp, 12 predicted proteins | sample MGYA00510113_ERZ860059 | MGnify/ENA primary metagenome ERZ860059 (study PRJEB30046, sample SAMN00715190) | human gut metagenome | study: EMG produced TPA metagenomics assembly of the A metagenome-wide association study of gut microbiota in type 2...
CGCGAAGGGATTGAACTCTACACAACTACCTTGGCCGGATCACGCTGGAAGAGCGCCGAACAAATTCGAGAAGCGGCAGCTCACGCTAAATCTTTAATTCCTGAAAGCACCTATTGGGACGTGAACTGGAAAAAAGGCGGTCTGCAGGAACGACGCGGTATTTTGCTCAAAGAAAACGGCTTCTACAATCAGCGGTACTGCGGCTGCGAGTTTTCAATGGGGCATTTGACAGAAGAGCAAAGAATAGAAATTTTGAAGCGATAGTAAAAATCAGATTTTTCTCTTGCAAAACATGGAACTTTTGTCGATGACTCAATGATTTTTCATCTCCGGGAAATATTCTCTGCATCCTATTTTTCAAGTATTTTCTTCAGGATATGCTTAAAAAGCATAAAAGACCGAACGTAAAGTATTTGATTTTTTGTCGACACGGTTTGGATAATCTCGAAAGGTTATCTTTACCGGGAGAGTAATCTATGAGAGTTTTTGTTATTAATGCTGGAGTAAAGCGGCCGGACGGCTCGGGCGGATGGCTTAATGCCGAAATGACTCGCATGGCAAAAGAGGCATTCGAGCGCAGAAAGATAGAAAGCATCATTACGGATCTCAATGAGAAATGGGACCTGGAAAAAGAAGTCGAAAAAGTTCTCGGTTCCGATTTGCTGCTGGTTCAGACACCTATATGGGCCATGTCCACGCCTTGGCAGTATACGAAATGGCAAGACATTGTCCTTACCGATCCGCGTGTCTGCGGTACAGATGGGCGGACACGAAAGGATCCAAACAAGCTTTACGGTACGGGCGGTTTTCTTACGAAAAAGCGTTATTGGATAAGTACAACATGGAACGCTCCCGAGGACGCCGTGTGCGAACCAGGACAATTCTTTGATGCTCGTGGACTTGAAGGTGTATTAATGCCTTTGCACAAACAGTTTCAGTATATGGGTATCAAACCTTTGGCACCGAGTTTTGCTATTTTTGACGTTTACAAAAATCCCACAGTTGAGTCTGATTTGCTCCGGTGGAAATCAACTCTTGAGGTGGTGACAGGCAAGCTGTTGATAGGTCAAACTCAATGAGAAGACCAATAAATTCGTAACTATCCGTCTCTGTAAACCTAGATCTTTAGATTGAGGGCCTTAGGTTGAATGGCGTCTCTAATTGAATGTTTTTTGAAAAGTTCTTCCACAATTCTGCAAGAAACAGCAGAGATACAAAAAGCGCAGCAGCTCAATTCAAGTGCCCTGCGCTTTTCAACTCTCTAGGAAGATGCTTTCAGATTACGTCTTCAGATATTTGCCGAAGAATTCCTGAAGTTTGGCAGCTTCTTCATTGACGTACTTAGGAACCCAGTATGTTTCAATGTGCTGAGCGCCTTTAACCAGATAAATTTCTTTATCTTTTGTACCGGTTGCCTTCTTGATGGCGTCATCAGTCATGTAGCGGGTGTCAGAAACATCACCGGCAATCATGAGAAGCGGCTGATGAATCATGGCCATTTGATCTTCGACGTCCCAGTTCATCAGATCCATCAGGCTGCTCTGTGTATAGAGGAAAGTGGAATTGGGATGAGCATGAGTACGGAAATAATAGAAGAAGCCGTCTCTGTAAAGTGCGAACGGGAGCTTCTTGGCCTGTTCATCTGTCAGATTCATAGCGCCGACTAAGCGAACATCGCCTTCTTTTTCAAAGGTTCTTGCTTCGGCAGCCTGAGCAAGTCTCTGCTGGATCGTGTCCATCTGGGAGTCTTGGAAGCCGTTTCTACGAACGCGGCCGCTGTTGAACATAGAGATGGTGGCAACAGCCTTGATGCGAGGATCCTTCTGAGCAGCGCCGAGGGTGTATCCGCCACCGCCGCAAATGCCTAAGGCACCGATTTCATTTGCGTTCACACCAGGATAAGTTCTGATGTAGTCAACCATGCCGTTGATGTCTTCGATACGGTTAGCAGGTTTGTCGGTGTGTCTCGGTTCACCGCCGCTAGCACCCTGATAACGAGCATCAGCAGCAACGGTGATGTAACCCATTCCGGCGAGTTTTTCTGCAAAGAGACCGGCAACCTGTTCTTTAACGCCGCCGTTCGGGTGAGCAACGACGATGGCGGGATAGGATTTCTTCGGATCGTAGCCGGCAGGAGTGTAGACGTTGGCAGCAACGCGGATGCCGTCAACTGTATAGGAAACAGGATGAATATTTACTTTACCAGCAACATTTTCTGTAATTGCATTGTCGTATACCAGGCCGTAAGGATTCTTAGAGAAATCCGCGGCGACAGCTGAATAAGTAGTCATAAGAGCTCCCACTAAAGCAGCACAAAGTAGTTTTTTCATGCTTCGCACCTATCAATAAAAAAATCAATAAATGATCGATGTGTACATATTAGGGATATGTCTAAGGCCGCTATGTCTCGTATTTCTGGAAATTTTGCCTATTTTTGCGGTAAAGGCAGAAAACAGGATTTTTTGCTGGCCTGACGGAGCAGCGTCTACCCACTCTTAAGCTCTTCATTCCGGCTGCTGCCTGTAGGTTTTCGAAAAACGTTCGTTCTCCTCTCTTGGGTAAGAATAATTAGAAAGTCAGAAAAACTACAAGAAATTACACAATGAGGTGATCGATTAACGTTTTGAATTATTGTTTCTTTTCGAACTTTTCACAGGTAAGCGTTCTGAAATTCGTTGGTCAGCCGAAGGCGCTGATGTAAAATCAGGCAGAATGGGCCTTGTAAGTAATTATTTCAGAGAAATAAAAACCTCATCTCTTCTAATCACGACAAGTCCATAGAACAACCTCATTAACAAGAGTCACAATTATGAAAGAGTCCGACTTATGCGTCATTGCGGTAGTCTATGGCGTTGCGACCTGGTTTTTGGTCATGACGCTGCAGCTGCCGCCGGCTGCTCAATCCTACCCTCTAATTCTTTTAACTGCCCTTTACTGCTGCAATACGCTTTTCTTAGGTAAACAGTTATATTCCTTCTACCGCCATCGAGTTGTCCTGAATGACTTCAGAAAATTGTTCGCAGGATTCCTTCCCGGACAATTTTTCGGTGTCTTGGCAGGCTGCATTATTTATATGGCCTTAGTGAACTATTTGGGCTATTACATCTCCAGCGTTCTTTATCTGCTGCTGGCCCAGTTCTTTCTGAAAGTAAAACCGATACCCGCAATTATCAGCTGCGCCTGCATCATGATTGTGACTTATCTGGTTTTCTCGATGTTCCTGCATGTTCCTCTTCCCCTCGGGATTTGGTTTGAATAAGGAGAAGAAACCATGTTAGAAACACTCTCCTTAATGTGCATGGGTTTCATCCATGCAATGAATCCTCTTACATTGATCCTTATGATCGGCGCAACCGCGCTGGGTATCACGATCGGCTGTCTCCCAGGTTTGTCTGCCGCAATGGGCGTTGCCCTTCTGCTCCCGGTGACCTTCGGTATGGATCAAGCTACGGGTTTGATCGTCTTAGGCGGTATCTACTGCGGCGCCATCTTCGGCGGTTCTATTTCCGCCATTTTGATTCATACGCCAGGCACCCCTGCTTCTGCGGCAACGGCCATTGAAGGCTATGAACTGACAAAGAAAGGCATGGCCGCTAAGGCGCTCGCTGTTGCCTGCTTTGCCTCTTTCTGCGGCGGCTTATTAAGCTGTATTTCTCTTTACTTCTTCTCCCCGTTCCTTGCCGAACTGGCGATGAAGTTCAAGAGCCCTGAATACTTCTGGCTTTCGATTTTCGGTTTAACCGTGATCGCCGGTGTTTCCTCTAAATCGCTTCTAAAAGGTTTCATCTCCGGCATCTTGGGTCTCCTGATTTCGACCATCGGTATGGACCCGATGGAAGGCGTTGAACGCTTCATGATGGGCAGCGCTACGCTGTACAACGGTGTCAACGTTACCTGCGCGCTGATCGGATTGTTCTCGATGTCTCAGGTTTTGATCCTGGCTGAAAAAGCGATTAAGAAACGCGCGAAAGCAGCCAAATTCACGGGCAGCCTTCTTCTGAGCCGCGCCGATATCAAGAGACTGGCTCCGACCATCACGCGTTCTTGGATCATCGGCAACATCTTGGGTATTCTGCCTGGCGCCGGTGCAACGATCGCCTGCTTCATGGGTTACAACGAAGCACGCCGGTTCTCCAAACATAAAGAAGAATTCGGCAAAGGTTCTATTGACGGTGTGGCCGGTTCCGAAGCTGCGAACAACGCTGTGACCGGTGGTTCTCTCATTCCGACATTAACGCTCGGTATTCCGGGTGAATCCGTGACCGCTGTGTTGATGGGCGGTTTGATCATTCACGGTCTGCAGCCGGGACCGGAGCTCTTCTCCACTTACGCTTCGATGACCTACACATTCTTTGCCGGTTTCGTGCTGGTTCAGTTTGCGATGCTGGGTGTCGGTCTCATCGGCTGCCGTATGTTTGCTCAGGTCTCCCGTCTTTCCGACTCTATCCTGATTCCTTCCATCTTCCTGCTTTGCGTTGTAGGTTCTTTTGCTATCCACAACAACTTTGTGGAAGTGATCATCATGTTCATTTTCGGCATCATCGGCTACTTCGTTCGCAAGTTTGATTTGAACGCAGCCGCCATCGTGCTGGGTCTGATCCTGGGTCCGATCGGTGAAAACGGCCTGCGCCGTTCTCTGTATCTCTCCGACGGCGATCCTACGATCCTTTTCAGCACCCCGCTCTGCTGGATGCTCATCCTCTTGTGCGTCCTCGGCACTTGCTCTCCGTGGCTGATGGCTCGCTGGGAAAAACATGTTGAAGCCAGATCCCACCATTAATCTGTTGCTTTGACCACTCGCCTCCGCCTCGCCGGAGGCTTTTTTATGGGCGATTCACTAATTTGTATTCCAAATTTTGTAAGCGTGCGTTAATATCCACATTACTGATTCGGAGTCACCATTTGTCGAATTAATGATTCTGCAAAAGCGACCTGGGTTCAGAAGTAAAAAAATCACCATCCTTAGGAGGATATTCGAAATGAAAAAAGTTCTTGCAGCTGTTGCTGTTGCTATGACCCTGCCGATGACAGTTATGGCATGGGAACCGACCGGTGACGTCAACGTTATCGTTGCTTACAAAGCCGGTTCCGGCACAGACACAGGTGCTCGTCTTCTTGCTACCGAAGCCCAGAAGTACATTCCGAAAACCATCATCATTCAGAACCTTCCCGGTGCTGACGGCAAGATCGGCTGGACAAAATTAGTTCAGTCCAAACCCGACGGCCAGACTATCGGCTTCATCAACCTGCCGACATTCACCACTTTGGCTGCACAGTCGGGGGCACCCTTCTCCATCAATGACATCGTTCCTATCGCCAACCATCTGACTGAAGCCGGTGTTGTTGCTGTTAAGGCCGATTCTCCCTACAAGACCATCGAAGAACTCGTTGCCGCCGCTAAAGAGAAAGGAAACCTGAAAGCCTCCACAAACGGCAACAAGGCTTCCAACCACACAGCTGCTCAGCTGCTTGCCAAGAGCGCCGGCTTCAAGTACAAAGCCATTCCTTACGGCGGTACAGCCGACTAGCTGCTGGCTCTTCGTCAGGGCGAAGTTGACTTCACCTGCGCCAAGGTTGCTGACGTTGCCAAGCTCGTTAAGGGCGACAAACCAGAACTCCGTGTTCTGGCTGTTTTCAACACCAAACGTGATCCTGAACTCCCGAATGTTCCGACACTCGGCGAAAAAGGCCTCTACCCCGAATGGTACGGCTCTGCTCGTGCTTTAGTTGCTCCGAAGGGAACCAAGCCTGAAGTTATCCAGTACTACGTTGAAGCCTTCAAGAAGACAATGCAGGATCCTGCTGTCATCGAAGCTCATAAGAAAGCCGGTATGGCTCTTGACTTCAAAGACAACAAGGAACTCGGTGACCTGATCAAAGCTCAGGACAAGTTTGCTCGTGACGTTGTCAACGACCTCTACAAATAATTTTTGATTATTTGCCCCGGGTACTTCGGTGCCCGGGATTAAAAATGCCTTTTTAGGTGGGTAATTCCTCAATTTAGCGATTGAGGCTAACTTTTTGTACGCATAAATAAAATGTTCAAGAAAATCCTTCTTTCCGCAACTCTGATGGCTGCCGCCACAGCTTTTGCCGCTGACCTTCCTTCCGTTAAGATTTTGGCTACAGGCGGAACGATCGCCGGAACTGCTGCTTCCAGCACTCAGACAACCGGATACAAAGCCGGTGATTTAGGCATTCAGACTTTGATCGAAGCGGTTCCCGCAATGAAAGACTATGCCAATGTTTCCGGTGAACAGGTCGTCAAGATCTCTTCCAACAATATGGATACCAAGACCTTGCTGAAACTTGCCAAGCGCGTTAACGAACTGCTGGCTGATCCGAAGGTTGACGCTGTGGTGATTACCCACGGTACCGATACATTGGAAGAAACCGCTTACTTCCTGAACCTTGTTACTAAGAGCGACAAGCCTGTGATTTTGGTCGGCGCTATGCGCCCTGCCACAGCCATTTCTGCCGACGGTCCTATGAACCTTCTTGAAGCTGTTCGCGTTGCTTCTACGCCTGAAGCAAAAGGCAAAGGCGTCATGATCGTCATGAATGATGAAATCAACGGTGCCCGCGATGTCACCAAGACAAATACGACCAATCCAGCTACCTTCAAGTCTCCGGAACTCGGCGCCATGGGTTATGTGAGCGGAAACAAAGTTCGTTTCTACAAGCAGTCTACAAAGCGTCACACGACCAACAGCGAATTTGACGTCAGCAAGCTTGAGACTCTGCCTCGCGTTGACATCATCTACTCTCATGTTGACGACGACCGTATTATGGCCGACGCTGCTGTTGCAGCCGGTGCTAAAGGCATCATTCACGCTGGTACAGGCAACGGCTCCATCGCCAACCCGACAATGGAAGGTCTGAAAGACGCTGTGGCTAAAGGTGTTGTGGTTGTAAGAAGTGCCCGCGTACCGAACGGTGCAACGACGGTTTCTCTGCCGATGTGGACGAAGGCCGGTTTCTTAGAATCCGACACACTTAACCCTCAGAAAGCTCGCCTGCTTCTGCAGCTTGCTTTGACGAAGACTCAGGATCCGAAAGAAATCCAGAGAATGTTTGACCAATATTAATTGGCCGATTAGATCTTCTTGATATTTAGTAAGAAAGGCGCCTCGGCGCCTTTCTTACTGAAAGAATTACTTAGAGGCCAGACCGTTGGCTTTCAGCCATTCCGCGACCATTTTCGGAGCGGATGAAAACTGAGAGGAACGAATCCAAAGGCTCTTTGTGAAATTACCTTCAGGGATAAGGCGTTTGGCGTCTCTTTCAACACCGGAAATTCCGCTGCTGGCGCTGGAGACAATCAAACCGATTTTCTTGCCGGCCATTGCCTTTCCGTTATGGAACAAGAATGTCTGCATAGGTGCGGCCATATTGCTCCACCAAAGCGGTGTACCGATGATAACGGTGTCATATTTTGAAAAGTCAACGTCCACTGGGTCAATGGCGGGATAAGAAGAAGCATCATTAGGCTTGCTTCGAATTTGGTCCACCAAATCACTTCCGAGAGAATAATTGTTGGCCGCGTAGTTCAAGCCTTTTTGCGCCGGCTGAATCTGAATCACATCCGTCGAGGTTTGGTCTTTAACGGCGACAGCGGCCTTTTCAATATTTCCGGTGAAGCTGTAATAGACAAGAAGTGTTTTGGCCTGAACTTGTGCACCAGCGGCAGTTAAACCAAGAAGTGTGGCAATGAGGAGTTTTTTCATCTTTTTTTTCTATAAAAATTAGAGTGTTATGAGCTTGTAGGTGCGGTTTCCGGCTTTGATTTCGTCCAAGTACTCGAGTTGTAAGAAGCCTCTGTCAATCTTTTCTTGGAGCGAATAAGCGTTGTACTCAGCAGGAGTCAGACCGTAAATTAAGTCTGCCGCGGCTTGGTCGGCAGCGAGCAAATCCAGAGATCCGACGGTGCCGAGATTGCCTGTTCGGACTTTAGTACCTTTCAGCGGATCAACGTGAATGTTTGAGACCACGTTAATAAAAAGCAGTCGATTGTCCATTGCATCGTGAATGCCTTTTGAAGCATCGGCGAGTCTTCGGAAGAATCCTGTATCTTTTCTGACTCCCAGGCCATGAACTTGAGTCTTGCCCTCTCCGCTGGCTAAACCGATGCCGACGTTTTTACACGCACCCGAAAATCCCGCAAAACTCGGAATTCGGAAATTAGCCGTCACTGCAACGCAGCCATACTCTTTCAATAGAGCCGTCGGCGCAGAGACAGATTTCAGTTCTTTACCGCCTTTGATCGGAACTTCCGTGTATTCGTTGTTGCGATCCAAGATATCGAGGCGATTCTTGTCGACGCCTTGAGCCGTTATCGCCCTAATATTTCCTTGTGTATTGCCTCTTCCGGCCGGATAGATTGAGGCATAGTTGCATTCAACAAACTTGCTGTTCGGAATGTGATTCAGCAATGCTTCCCACATACCTCGATTCGTATCGACATCATCGCCGTGAAGTTTGATGCCGGAGAGTCTTCCGTCTTCCGGTAGGTTGGCGTCTTTTCTAAGTCGGTCATAAATTGCTAAAAAGTTCTCCGCATTGATGTCTTTAGAGAAATAGACCGTGGATGCACCTTGATTCGGAGTTGCTGCAAACACTTTACTGCCTATCATCGGCATTGCTGCCGCCGTTAAAAGAATCGTTCTTCTCAAAAATCCTGTTGTTTCCATATCGTTCACTTAACAAGACTGATTTCAACATCTTTGGAGCCGCTTTCTTGGATGGCTTTAAGCGCTTCCGGAGAAAGTTTTCCGAGCGGGACTAAGTTGTCAGACGGACGAAAGTCTCTGACAAAAACCGCCAGGTTTCCCCATGGGATGTAATAGGTAATATCACCTTTTTGAGGATCGCAGCTTCTAGACGCGGATCCTAGGTTCAATGATTTCGGTAAATACGAAATCCGTTCCGTCGATCCGAAATCCTCAAACTTAAGTTTGAGCGGAAGCTTTGCAGCAAAGTCTTTCGCGGCATCGTTACCATTTAATCCCCCGGCGTAAGCTTTGCCATCCACTTTGATCTGAATGTTTTGAGCCATGACATTTCCGGACATAAGTAAACAAGTCGTAATTGCAGCGGCAGCGGTCAGAAGTTTCATTAAGGCCTCCTAGGGTCCTTTCAACAATTAATGCGCAAAGATTTCTTTGACCTTTGCAGCTGCCGCCTCGCCTAAAACTTTGTGTTGTTCCGGGGAAAGGTGAACACGGTCAATCTGTCCCGGAATGCCTTTCACGAAGTCTTGAGCGTTTATGTATTCGGCTCCAAGAATTCGGCATTTTTCCTGCAGAAGCGGCGGAAGCTCTTTGGTGATTTTTTCTGCGCCGCTGAAAGCGTCGCCGTAAGCTGTTTCGTTAGGCTGGAGCGGGGGTGCAATGACTAAGACTTTTGGTGTCTTAAATTTAGTGTTGGATTGCCATTCACCTGCTTGAATCATACGAATCATCTCTTCAAGGTCATCGGCGATCGCTTTTGCATTGTTCTTGTATCTTGAATTCGCGTCATTGGTTCCGAGCATGACAATGACTATATCCAGAGGAAGGTTTTCGGAAAGAACCGCAGGAAGTGAAACCATCCCGTTGAACAACTTACCGGAAAGGCTCTTGCCGGTTCCGTTGCCGTCCTTTTGATCTCTTTTTACCGTTCGGCCGCCCAAGGCATTAACTTCGACTTCATAGTTAGGACCAAGTTTTTGAGCCATGACCTGAGGCCAAATTTGATCGATTGGAAGACGATAGATGTCTTTTTCAAGGCTCCAGGCCCATCCGAAAGAATTCGAATCTCCGTATACCAAGATTCTCTTGGCTTGTTTATTTTCCGAAGAAAATACCGGAAGCGGAGAACTCAAAAGAATTGTTGAAAGTCCGAGGAATGAACGGCGGTTAAGAGGCATAGTTTCTCCTTCAATATGCCTCCATCATAAAAATTCTTTTCTTCTCAATCCAATACTATTTATGGATGGTTAGTTATAACTTTTAGTTAGGTTGAGTCCGAAAGCTTCTAAAGAAGCCTTCCTGGAATGTGTTGAAAACCTTCAAAAAAGGAAACTTAATCTTGGTCGAAAAGATCCAAAGTCTCGCCTTTGCGTACTCTTTTCTTCGGAGTCGGTTTTTGTAAGTCTCGATGAATCCACTCCAAGATCACATCGCTCAGGGTATTGAGTTCTTCTTCCGTTAGTTCTCTGCCTTTGTCGATCCCATGCCACTTATAAAGACAGCCGCGGCAGCAGCATCCGGTCGCGTGCTGCGCAGTAAAGATCGGATGTCCCTTGTACGGCGTCTGTTTGCCGTCGTTTTTCGGATTCGCGCTTCCGATTCTGTCGTGAAGAATTTCTTTGGCGTGTTTCTTCAAGAGCTCGTCATTACGAGTCTCGGCATAAGTTCTGTCTGCGTAAGACAAACGAAACTTGCTTCGAAACGTTGAATGGCTCAGCGCTTCGAAAAGCTCGTCCGTAGAAGCAAATTTTTGACTCATTAACCGAAGAGACGATTGGTGAGCACCGGATCCAAACATTCCTGTACGTAGGCGAAGAATCTTTCAGGATCTTCTTTCTTTAGTTGGATCGCTTCTTTCTGGGAAAGGACGTACATCAAAAGAAGTCTAGCTTTAGCGGTAGTCGTTTCGCCGGCTAACAAACAGCCGGATTCAAGACATTGCGCGACGCTTCCCGGGAAAACCGTACTGTCTAAGACACGGCCAGAAGACGAAGCTCTCGTCGAGATCACAACGAAAATGCCCTTCTTTACCGCTTTTTTAATCGCAGGCATCATGCCGGCCGGAAGGTTACCGCGGCCGAAACCTTCAACGATGATGGCGTCCGGTTCTTTTTCAAGAACCATTTCAAGAAGCGCACCGTCGTCTCCGCACATGGCTTTAACAACGGGAACTTTGGCCGTAAGCTTTTTGAGCATCGGGAAGTTCAAACCGGTATCGAGCTCTAATGCACCGCAGCGGAAATAAACATTGTCGCGGTCGACATAACCGACGGGGCCCCAGCCCGGAGAAGCCAAGGCAGAAGCCTTGTTGGTGTGAGTGAGCTGAGCGCGGGACGCCGCATGGATCTCACCGTTCATGCAGACGACAACCGTTGGGATATCACCCTTCACGTCGTGACAGGCAACCCGAATGGAATCTAAAAGATTCTTGGTCCCGTCAAACATCGGATCTTCGGGATTCATGCAGGTCGTAAAGACGATCGGCTTGGAATTCTGATTCTGGAATACATCCGATAAAGAAATGCTGACGAAATAAGCTGTTTCTTCAATATTGTCCGCAGGCTGAGTAACGACAACGCCTGAGACTTCCGGGCGAATCAAAACCCTTTGGACGGCTCGGGAAAGCTCAAGCATCATCGCCGGTGTGACCACACTGCCCTTTAAAGAAAAAAACTTCGGAACTTCTAAGAAGCAAAGATCTTCAATCTCAGGAAGCGCATCGGTTACCGCCAATGCATCTTCTTCAGGATCACCGGGTTTGTAGTCGATGCCTGTGGGAATAATCATGTCGCCCAAAGGGAAAAGAGCAACGGTTTTGTCATCCATGACATCGATGTAACCGTCATCGAGAACTTCGGATGCAATGTCGGAAGGTTCCTCTTTGGCGAGTTTTCGAGTTTCTTTGACTGCCATCTTCTTTTCCTTTTTCTTTGATTTCTTACCCACAGTTTCCTCGTTGGTTATTCCGCTTTCAAGAGCTTCCCGGGATTCATGATGCCCTTCGGATCAAAAGCGTTTTTGATCTTGCGCATCATTTCAATCTCCAAAGGATCCTTGAATTGGTAATTATGGTCAAGTTTCAGCATTCCGATGCCGTGTTCGGCTGAAATCGAGCCCTCGAATTTATTAACCTGACTATAAAGAATTTCTCGAATTCCTTCTTCATTTCGGTAGGTTGCACCCGGGTCTTCGGGACTGACGAAATTGAAATGAAGGTTTCCGTCGCCCAAGTGCCCATAGATAGAAAGCCCGAGCCAGGGATAAGCGGATAAAAGCATTGCGCTTGTTTCTTCCACGAACTCAGGGATTAAAGAAATGGGGAGGCTGACATCGCTATGGATACTGCCGCCCGCCGGTTCTGCCGGCCGGAGGGGTGATAAGGGATTGATTCGCGAACATGCCAGAAGGTATGGGAATCCTGCAGAGAGCTGGCAATGGCGGCATCGGTGATTTCTCCGTCTTCAAACGCACCTTCCAAGATATGTTCCATCATGCTTTCCTGAGGCTTCTTTTCCAGAGAAAGTTCAACCAATACTTTCCAGGGAGAGTCGCTGAGCGGAGGCACTTCGATATCAGGCAGGTACTTTTTAACTCG
>ERZ860059.1051-NODE-1051-length-12277-cov-1.703649_pt1 | contig 12277 bp, 6 predicted proteins | sample MGYA00510113_ERZ860059 | MGnify/ENA primary metagenome ERZ860059 (study PRJEB30046, sample SAMN00715190) | human gut metagenome | study: EMG produced TPA metagenomics assembly of the A metagenome-wide association study of gut microbiota in type 2...
ATAGTCGAGCACACGCCCTACGTTATCATCAAGAGACTTCACGGTCTTCATATAGTCGCGCATATAACGCTGGAACTTCCAGTTAGCCAATTCTTTGCCTGTCAGATTCTGTTTGTAGAAATCATCGATAATCGGAGCATAGAACTTATCCCATGCGGCACGCTGTGCTTTGTCCATCCGTCCGATATACTTTTCATACAAGGCTTTCAGGCGGGAGTCTTTATCAGGACGCAGCATTTTAAGATCGTAGATCATATCCATATCTTTGGCAATGCTCATTTCCTGTGAGGCGGCAGCCGGACGTCCCTCATAATCGTCGAAGAAATTATCCGGTAACGGGAAGGTCTTATCTTCATACAAAGCCAGATTACACGTATCTGCCAACCAGTTGCGATGAATCGCTTTGTGATGAATCAACAGGCAAAAAGGTTTATCAAGATCACGTTTGTGTTCCATCCAGTCAATGGCATCATCGGTAATCAGATTTGTGATATATCCGTGCTTCCGGATGGTGTCGTTGTTCTGTGTAATGAAATCCGGATTGTAGTAATCGCCCTGACCGGGAATTATTTCCCAGTAGTTAAATCCGGAAGGAAGGCTTTCAAGATGCCATTTGCCTACCAATGCGGTCTGATATCCGGCTTTTTGCAACAATTTGGGGAATGTCTGTTGAGCACTATCGAATACACAAGTGGTGTTATCATAGAATTTGTTGGCACAACTGTGCTTGCCCGTTATCATGCAGGCACGGCTGGGTCCGCTCAGAGAATTAGCCACAAAGCTGTTGGTAAAGAGTACTCCTTCTTCCGCTATGCGGTCAAGATTGGGAGTTTCCATATATCGGGTATCATAGCAACTCATCATTTGTGCTGTATGATCATCGGTCATGATATAGACGATGTTCAGTGGCTTCTGTGCAGCCTCTTTTTTTACCGAAGTACAACTACAAGCTGCAGCAGCCAATCCGGTGACAGGAATTATATAAGTATACTTCATTTTATTTATTCATTGATTTAAAAGAAATCATCCGGAGAATACTTGCGGGATTCCCCGGATGATTGATAATACGGATTATTGATTAATAGAACTTAGTACCATTTTTAGCTTTACCCAGTTCATAATCTGCTACCGTAGCTTTATTGATGTATGTACGAACCCAATCAATCTCCAGACGAGGGATAGCGTCGTTTTCCTTATCTCGCTCATAATTATTGTAACTTGCGAATCCGGAATCCCAGCCGGCATCAGGAGACCATACTCCGCCTGTTTCTGTTCCACCGCCAAGTCCCCATTTATTAGGTGCACCCATAGTGAGGATGAACTTAAGTCCCTTCTCATTCTTTGCATTCGTAAAGGTCCACTCCTCTTCGGTACATTCGCTCTTCTTCAAGGTTACGGTTTCTTCTCCGTTGATACCTATTGCAACTTCCGTATCCGAACGCCACTCTACCCAATAAATATTCCATTCAGTCATATTGATTGTATTATTAGCAGTTTTGGTTTTATTATCAGTTGTAGTAGGACCGGTATGGAATGTCTGATGTGCTCTGTCTCCGGTTACAGGACCGACAGGATTTTCAAGAATATCTATTTCCGAATAAGATTTCTGACCGGCAGATTCATCAGAAACCAGCCAGATACCCATATTAAAGCCATTCTTCTGCCCACGAAGACGGGCACGGATTTCCATTCTGCAACCTTCTGATATCAACTGACTGTTGGACTTCCACGGAGAACCCGTTCCACAACCATAGAAAGCTGCTGTACCATAATCTCTTTGCCCTGATGCAGGAGCCGTAGCATTTGACGGTACTTTCATTTCTATCATTCGCAGATAGCCGTCGTCCGTAATCTTTGAGAACTGTTCGTTTATACAAGCAGCATGGTTCTGAACGATCACGGTATTACGTGCCGCCAGGAACAGAGGTACTTTATTACCAAAAGAGTTGCCATTGTTCCACATGTCGCCCGAATTTCCCACACTATGGAATTCCCACGCATTATAGAATTTCCAGCCTGCTGCAGCCAAGTCCGCATTAGGATGCGCATCCAACTCCTTCATTAAAACAGCATCGCCATATTGCTCAACCACAGCCGTCTGCCTTCCACTGGAAGCAAACGGGATCCCCGGATGATCATATACCCAGCGTTCGTCAAGAAGTTTACTACCCTTTCCTGCTTCGAGGTCTTTCATGATGATTTCCATTTTATCATTATCCAGCGGATACATAACAGAAATAGTTGTAAAATTCAGTACCAACGTTTCGTGCTGTGTAGGACTGAGGTTATGTTTCGTCTTCACTTTTGCCTCTGCCAAAGTTTCACCTGCGTTTACTGTCAATGTAACAGGAGGCAACGTTTCATAGAGACTCTTTTGATCATCAGGAATAGTGATGTTAATATCCATATCGTCTTTCACCGGAACAGGAGTCTGCACCTGAATAGTAAACTCATCACCTTCATTAATTATATTATCCGAATTGTTCTTCAGTGACACTACTGTATAATAGTGGTCGGAGACCACCACCGTTTGAGTAGGATTAGTCATGGCATAGCCACGCACGAAGGCAGTCACGTTCACAGTTAATTTCTGTTTCGGTTCAAGACCACTTTCCACAATCGGCAATTTAATATCGAAGCTACTCACCCCTTTGGGGACCGTAACCATCGAAGGAAAATCTTTAAATGCGATTTTCGATACATCCATTTCCCCGTCTTTAGCGGTCAGATACACATCAAAATCTTCATTAGTCGTCAATTGCGGATTCTTTTCATCATTAACTTTGACGGTAAGAGTCAGTTCTTCTCCCATCACAAAGCTTTTTCCACTTGCTTCTATAATCAACGGTACAGTCTCCGGCAATGGTTCTACCGCATCGTCATCACAACCTGCAAATCCTGTTGCAAGCAGGCAAACGGGTAAAAATGTATATAATATTCTTTTTATCATAATAGTATAGTTTATAAAATGAGGTATTTATTCACTTACATTCTCCCAACCCGGATTTTGACGTAACTGGCGATTTAATTGTAGTTCATCCTGTGGAATCGGCAATAAATAGTCCCGTTTCAGATCGAAAAGGTATCCATTAGGCAAGTATTGCTGCAATGGGTCCATCCAACCCTCATTATCCTTCAATACGAGCTTTAGTGACTCTTGTCCCTCGGGTGAAAAACTCCGGTACAGAATCCCCTCTTTACCCAGATAGGCACCTCTGCCGCGGCCATCTATTCCTTTCAGAGTTCCGGCACCTGCCCAACGCATCAAATCATCCAGACGGAACCCTTGAAGAGCCAGTTCCGAACGCCGCTCACGGCGAATCTCCTGAATAACAGGACTAATTCCCGTAAATGGGAAATTGGGATCGGTTGTCGGAGTAATATATTTCACACCTGCTCTTTCACGCAACGCTTTTATCGTTTTTGCGGCTACATTATCATCATATTTATTGAGTTCTGCTGCTGCTTCCGCATAGCAGAGCAATCCTTCCGCATAGCGGAACATAATAATGGCTGTTTCACTGTTACCGTCTACATAAGTTGTATCGATGCCCATCCGAATATGAAATCCTGTAACGTTTTTACTGTTCCCGTTGCCATTCAAACTCGGAGATACGATATCATCATTCTTCAGTTTTATTTCTTCCTTAGTACCTGTAGGATCATAAGCTCTGACGTTCATTGGCTTAGAAGCAGTAGCTCCTGCATTCGAGCGATATTTACAGCCTGTATGCATCACTGTAGCAAGAAGCCGCGCATCCCGATCTTTAAACATTTGATTGAAATCCTTAAATTTCAGTTCAGCAGGATCAATAAAAGTACCATCGGTATACAAATAATTATCAACCAAAGATTTTGATAATCCTGCCGGGCCGTCGGTATTGACCACACCACTGGAAAGTAAGCCTCCCAAAGCATTGAAGATACCATCATTCAAAGAGTACTTTTTCCAGAAAACAGCCTCTTGAATCCCAGAGAGATCTTTCTTATTAAACAAATGTGCAAAAGCGTCTTCCGCACTGATAGCTTCCTTATCAGAATCCTTTGTATTCAAGGTCAGACCGGCAGGGAAAAGTTGCTGATCACCCCAGTTCAATACTTCCTGATAAAATTCTGCGGAATTATCCTCTTTGGCGAACTCTGTTCCTTTGTGATATTTTTCCCATGAACCTTCGTAAAGCGCTACCCGCATAGCGAGAATAATAGCCGCCTCCTTGTTAATACGCAATCCTTGATATTTACTACGGGAAAACAGACTTGCCCGAGTTTCGGGAAGCTCGCCTATAGCAGCCTTCAGATCGCTCAGAATGAACCGTGCCACATCCGAACGCTTAGTAGCCGGAATTTGTAAACCGGCAACTGTGGCATTCCCATCCCAAAAATCATCCATAATAGGTATATCCCCAAAGCGGGATAAAAGTGCCAGTAAGCCCGTAAGAAATAAGCTTCTCCTCGCAAAGATTGTATCTCGGCTGTTTCCTCTATTTCAGGAACACAATAATAGTAGAAGAAATAGTTGACATCACGCAGGTTCTCATACCCCTTCTTCCAGTCGGACGAGCCGCTGAACAAATTATTTTCACCATTCAGGCGCATATCATACTTTTCCGCCAGAATATTGTCGCTGTTCACCTCTTCTCCCCTGACACCCATTCCATACTGTGCCGGAGCGGGCAATGCCGGGTATAAAGCATTGATATAGTTCTCTACCTGTTCCCGTCCTGACAGGAAGGTAGTGTTATCTGGCTGCGTCAATGGTTTCCGGTCCAGAAAGTCGGAACAAGCAGACAGCATCAGTCCCATAAAAGCAGTTAGAATAATTATCTTCTTTTTCATAATAGTTCCTCTCTAATTAAAATGTGACATCAATTCCAAATACAAAGTTCCGGTTCATAGGATATACACGTCCGTTACCATTGGCATTCAATGGTGAAGTAAGTGCCGGGGCAGTGTCATTACTGCCGCCTACCCATCCGTTCACCTGATTCAGTGTTTCCGGATCAAACTGTTTCGGCAATTTAGAAACAGTAAACAGGTTATCACAAGTGACGTATACTCTCAAATTACTCAGTCCGATATGTTGCACCAGCTGAGGCTTGAACGAATAAGACACCGTCAGATTCTTTAGGCGCATATAAGCTGCATTCAGCAAGTAACGGGTGGTATTGTAGCCTGTATTGGCTGCCAGAGTCTGTTTATCATCCGTCAGACGTGGTAAATATCCTTCAGGATTCTGAGCATTGAAATGGTCCAGATGTTCCTTGAAATAGCTATTTCCACCAAAGAAATAAGCTGCACCGGAGATGGGGAATTGCCGTTTGGCCACCCCTTGGAAAAGAGCAGATACTTCAAATCCTTTATAGCCTGCATTCAGGTTGAATCCAAAAGAATATTTGGGAGTAGCATTACCGATCACTTTCAGGTCACCGTGATCTGCCAGTGTACCCTTGCCCGAATCGACTTTTCCGTCGTGATTTGAATCTATATATTTCACATCGCCTCGTTGCCACTTATCACCCGGCTTAAAGAAACTAAGGTCTACCGTTTTGAGGTATTCATCCACTTCACGGTTGGTTCGGAAGAGGTCATCGGCCTGGAATCCCCAGATTTCGCCGATATCCATTCCCTCATAGTAACCTTTGTTACGTGCCAGACCGGTATGATTATTGTAAAGCAGGCCTTCGGGATTATTATATTTCGTAACTACAGCCTTATAATCGGAAATATTGAACCCGATACCGTAGCTAAAGCCACATTTCAGTCTATCCTGCCAGTTGACCGATAATTCCCAGCCACGATTGCGCAAAGTTGCATTATTTATTTTCGAACGGTCTTCAGTATTAATACCGCTGATAGAAGGTATTGCCTCAGCCGGACCGATCATATCGCGGGTTGTACGCTGATAAATATCGGCAGTTACAGAAAGTCGGTTTCTGAACAGCATCAGGTCAATACCAAGATTGGCATTATCCACTTTCTCCCATGTGATATAAGGACTGATCATTTTAGGTGTTCTGGCAAGTACTCCTTTGGACGGAGTATCACTTACTCCCGGCAGTAACCAAGAGTCGGGAGAATCAGGAACCAGATTCATAAATCCAAGATAGTCATACAATCCGGCACCATTCTGATTACCCAGACGTCCATAAGACACACGTAGCTTCAACTGGGAGAACGGAAGGTTCCATCCCTTGAAATAATCGGTACGTGCCATATCATAACCGGCGGAGAAAGAAGGGAAGAATCCCCAACGATGTCCCGGAGCAAAACGGGAAGAACCGTCATAGCGTCCGCTAAATTCCAGGAAATATACCTCCTGATAGTTCCAGTTCAACTTGGCATACATACCCATCGTGGCCCAGTGAGTGCGGTCTTCATTGCCGGAAAGGTTACCATTGGCATTGGCAAACGAGAAAATGTCACTGGTCAGCAGACCGTCTTTATAAGTATAACCGTCAGAGTTTTCCTGCAGTTCCATCTGAAAACCTGCCATTGCCCTAAAGGTATGGTCGCCCCAGCCAAAAATATAAGAAGAGAGTATATTCGGAGAAAGATAATAGTCGAAGGCATTCCCACGGGTGTAAGATCCCCAGCGGGAATTTTTCCAGTTCATACCCGGATATACGTATCCCTGCTTGGTCGACTTATCTATCGATAACTCTCCGTCGGGTTTTTCGTAAGTAGGATAACCACGTTTGAAGCTATTATCTTCCACATCGAAACGGACTTTCATTTCTCCTACAATATCCCATCCTTGGAGCGGAGTGATGGTAGCGGAGAAAGACATAGCATCGGAAATACGGTTTTCTACATAATGTGATTCTTTCAGATAACGGAACTCTGAAGCATCATTATATTTCGACTCAATGGGATAATGAGTCGGGGCATTCGGTATAGTCTGACCAATGGTTCCATAAAAGATGGTTTGGTTCGCCATCGGACGCTTCAGAATATTCAATGTCAGGTTGTTGTTGAAGTTGAACTTCAACCATTTATTAGCATTAATCTGAAATTTCGTATTCACATTGTATTTACTCAGGTTATCATCTACCTTATCCATCAGACCTTCCTGATAAATATAGCCTAAACCTACATAATAGCTGACCTTATCAGAACCGCCGGATATACTCAGATTGTGGGAATGACGAATGGAAGCATCCTTAAAATAATAATCAAACCAGTCGGTATTGGCATATACCGCATCCTTTGATGATGCCCAGTTGGTCTTATTCTGATTAGGTTCGATACCCGGAAATTCAGTGGAATAAGGATTCTTCATAAACCCTTCCATCTTTTCTATGAGTGCGTCAGAAATCTCGTGTTTCTTGCCATCATTATCATTGCGTTCGTTTATATAATGAGCAAACTCCAGAGAGTTCATCATTTTGGGCATATTGATAGGTGAACTGAAGCCGACTGTTCCATTGTAAGAGACACGTGTTTTATCCTTTCCACCGCTTTTGGTAGTAACAATAATCACACCATAGGCAGCACGGGCACCATAAACAGCGGCTGCAGAAGCATCTTTCAATATACTGATCGTTTCAATATCGTTAGGATTCACATTCTGAAGGCTCTGCTCAACTCCGTCGATCAGCACATAAGGTTCTCCTTTATTAATAGAACCCGTACCACGAATATTGAACTTGATTTCAGCACCCATTTCACCGCCGACACCATCAGCAACTGCATCTGTTGAAAAATTCAAGCCTGCGACATTACCCTGAAGGGCACTGGTCAGGTCCGTTACCGGACGACTGGCGATTGCTTCCGAACTTACCGTAGCAACGGCAGCCGTAATAGTGCTGCGCTTCTGCTTGTCCATACCTACAACTACTACCTCATCGAGCACCTTAGTATCTTCTCTTAATACGAAACGGTTACCTTCAAGTTTCTTCACTTTCACTTCAAGAGGAGAATAACCTACATAAGAAATGGACAATGTCGTGCCGACTTTACCTTTCAGAGAGAAATTTCCGTCAAAATCGGTCAAAGTCCCTTCTTTGGCCCCTTTCACCATGATTGTGGCTCCGATAATAGATTCACCACTATCATCCACCACTTGTCCTTTAATCATTTGTTGCTGTGCAAACGCTCCTAAAGGGAATAATAGGAGGAGCATCAGAAGACTAACAAAACAACTTTGTTTTTTCATCTGTTTCCTTTTTTTCATAATACTACATTTAATAATAAAGATTCATACTTTCACTAGCTAACAATAAGTTTCAATCTTCGACAAAAATACAACCACAGTATAAAAGGAAACATTCAAAAATCATCAATTAAAATTCAATAATGATCAAAAGAACCCTGTGCAATCCGCTAAATGATCATTATTGATAGAGAAGTGATCAAAAACAAATGCCAATAGATGGTGATTCACTTCCCGTGCAGTGACAAACAAACTGTTTTTTAGGCAAAAAACCGCATTTTTTAGAAACAGGACGTTTTGCAGCCAATCAATTGCAGGCATAAGACAGAACGTTATCAATCATTATCAAGTTAATAGACAGCACAATACAGGTTACTATATTCTCAAAGTATTCTCATCGTGATGAGAAAAAATTCTCACCATAGTGAGAAAAAATACTCATGCCTATGAGAATATTTTCTCATTGCAGTGAGAATTTTTTCTCATTTCGGTGAGAATCGAAGTGTCTGTACTAACCTGCTAATGGTCAACTACTCATTTACTACACAATTTTATTCATTTCCGAGTCAAGAAGGAGCTAACAAGGCATTTTTATCGATTTTTGAAAGCCTATTGAACAAAATTGAAAAAGAGTCAGAACATGGATAAGGAAGAAAAGGAGTACTTTTGCCCGTACCCCTTTAAATTAATTTATTATGAAGAAACTTTATTCTTTTTTTATCTGCACACTTTTCTCCCTTTCCGCATCATCAATAGGAACTGTTGATTATACCAAAGGACTCTCTGTCTGGTTCGATACTCCCAACAATCTCGACGGGCAAGCTATCTGGCTACGTGCTTCCGGTTCAAGAGCCAATCCTGACAAAACGTGGGAAAGTCGTTCACTTCCTATCGGAAACGGTAGTCTGGGAGCGAACATCTTAGGGTCGGTGGCTGCCGAACGCATCACTCTCAATGAGAAAACTCTCTGGAAAGGAGGACCGAATACTTCGAAAGGAGCGGAATATTACTGGGACGTAAACAAACAATCGGCAGGAGTATTAAAAGAAATCCGCCAGGCATTTCTGGATGAAGACAAAGAAAAAGCCGCCCAACTCACCCGGAACAACTTCAACGGTTTAGCAGCTTACGAAGAGAAAGATGAAACTCCATTCCGTTTCGGTTCGTTCACCACGATGGGAGAACTTTATGTGGAAACCGGACTCAATGAACTCAGAATGAGTAACTATCGCCGTATCTTGTCATTAGATTCTGCCATGGTTGTGGTGCAGTTCGATAAAGATGGAGTGCAATATCAACGGAAATATTTCATTTCCTATCCGGACAGCGTCATGGTAATGAAATTCACCGCCAACCAATCCGGAAAACAGAACCTTATATTGAGCTATTGCCCCAACAGCGAAGCAAAAAGTAACCTCAGGGCAGACGGAAAAGACGGACTGGTATATACCGGAGTACTCGATAACAACGGTATGAAGTTTGCCTTCCGAATCAAAGCTATCCACAAAGGAGGAACTCTGGAAGCTGAAAACGACCGCCTTATCGTAAAAGGCGCTGACGAAGTGGTATTTCTGCTCACAGCGGACACCGATTATAAAATGAACTTCAATCCCGATTTCAAAGACCCGAAAACGTATGTAGGCAACGATCCGGAACAAACCACCCGAATCATGATGGACCAAGCAGTACAAAAAGGATATGATGAACTGTACCGTAATCATGAAGCCGACCATACGGCGCTGTTCAACCGGGTACGGCTGCAACTCAATCCGGATATAAGCAGTCCCAACCTCCCCACCTACCAACGTCTGGCTAATTATAAAAAAGGAACCCCGGATTATCAACTGGAACAGTTGTACTATCAATTCGGGCGTTACCTGCTGATAGCCAGTTCGCGCCCCGGCAATATGCCCGCCAATCTGCAAGGTATGTGGCACAACAATCTGGACGGTCCCTGGAGAGTGGATTATCACAATAACATTAATATCCAGATGAACTACTGGCCTGCCTGCTCCGCCAACCTTTCGGAATGCACATGGCCTTTGATAGACTTTATACGCAGCCTGGTGAAACCCGGTGAACAAACGGCACAAGCCTACTTCAACGCACGCGGATGGACGGCATCCATCTCTGCCAATATCTTCGGATTTACAGCGCCTTTATCCAGCAATATGATGTCATGGAACCTGAATCCCACCGCAGGCCCATGGCTTGCCACACACATCTGGGAATATTATGACTATACCCGTGATAAGAAATTCCTGAAAGAGATCGGGTATGACCTTATCAAAAGCAGTGCACAATTTGCAGTGGACCATTTATGGCATAAACCCGACGGCACTTATACCGCTGCTCCTTCCACCTCTCCCGAACACGGACCGATAGACGAGGGAGTAACCTTTGCACATGCCGTAGTGCGTGAAATACTATTGGACGCTATCCAAGCCAGCAAAGAACTGGGGATCGACTCCAAAGAACGCAAACAATGGGAAAAGATACTGGATAAATTAGTTCCCTACCGCATCGGACGTTACGGGCAGTTAATGGAATGGTCGACCGACATAGACGACCCTGAAGACGAACACCGCCATGTGAACCATCTCTTCGGATTGCACCCGGGACATACCATTTCGCCCATCACGACCCCCAAACTTGCAGAAGCCGCAAAAGTGGTATTGGAACACCGCGGAGACGGAGCCACCGGATGGAGCATGGGATGGAAACTTAACCAGTGGGCACGCCTTCAGGACGGAAACCATGCTTATAAGTTATACGGCAATCTGTTGAAAAACGGAACACTGGACAATTTATGGGATACCCACGCGCCTTTCCAGATTGACGGAAACTTTGGAGGTACGGCAGGAATAACCGAAATGCTGTTGCAAAGCCACATGGGATTTATCCAATTGTTGCCAGCCTTGCCGGATGCCTGGAAGAACGGTTCGATAACCGGCATCTGTGCCAAAGGCAATTTCGAAATTTCCATTTCATGGAAAGAAGGGCAACTGGACAAAGCAACCATTCTTTCCGGGTCAGGAACTCCCTGCAATGTAAGATACGGAGATAAAACTCTCTCATTCAGCACCGTGAAAGGGAAGAAATATGAGATCACTTTAGTAGGAAGTCTGTTAAAACTGCTGTAAACGGCACCTATTTCATCATATATTCAGCAAAAACCGGCTGAATATATGATGAAAGTATTATCTTTGGTAAACCAAACCAAGGATCAATGTGCCAATCTCAGACGATCCGCTAACCTACTTTTACATGAAAACAAGATTGCTTACTTTACCAGGGATTATAGCTATTATACTATTGATAACTACCCTCCCTCTCCGCGCAGAACATTACTACTATAAGCAAATCTCCCTCAAAGAAGGACTGCCGTCCAATGTACGCTGCATCCTCAGAGACGAACAGGGTTTCATCTGGATAGGCACCAAAGCAGGACTGGGAAAGTTCGACGGACACCAACTGAAGAGATACAAACACCAGGCGAATGATCCGCACTCGCTTCTTCACAACCTGATCTACCAAATAGCGGAAGACAAACAACATAACATCTGGATACTGACCGAAAAAGGAATTGCACGCTATCAGCAACAGAGCAACAACTTCACTTTCCCTACAGACGAAGAAGGGAATTACATTACTGCCTATTCCTTCTGCCTCGTTCCGGATGGAATCCTGTTCGGTGGCAAAGACAGAATCTATAAGTACAGCTATAAGGACTCTTCGCTGAGACTCCTTCAATATTTCAATGCCAACTCTTTTAAAATCACCGCTCTCAGTGTATGGGACTCAAAGACGCTGCTCTGTTGCAGCCGATGGACCGGCTTATATCTCGTGGACCTGCAAACCGGAGAGCACAGACGCCCGCCCTTTGACTGCGGACCGGAAATCACAAGTATGATAACCGATTCTAAAAATAGAATCTGGATTGCCCCCTACAGCGGTGGACTGCGCTGCTACTCACGCGACGGCAAACTATCGGCTTCGTACACTACCCATAACTCCTCACTCAGCAACGACATCGTATTGAGCCTCGCCGAAAGAGAAGAACAACTGTGGATAGGAACAGACGGGGGAGGCATCAATATCCTCGATCCCACAACCGGCAATATT